>Ga0335085_10000725_pt1 | contig 85708 bp, 86 predicted proteins | sample Lox_Sample_45_FD_206712 | JGI IMG/M metagenome (GOLD analysis project Ga0335085, IMG submission 206712) | Soil microbial communities from Loxahatchee National Wildlife Refuge, Florida, United States - Lox_Sample_4.5 | ecosystem: Environmental > Terrestrial > Soil > Wetlands | place: USA... | reverse complement strand
AACGCGTGGCCCAGCGGATGATGCAGCGGCTTGTACGAGTAGGCCGCGTCGAAGCCGGCATCGATCAGGCGGCTCGCCAGGTACTTGGCCGCGGCCTTGTGGCCCTTGATGCGGAATTTCTTGTCCGGCGGTTCATTCCAGATATTTTTCGGCGGCGGCCCGAATTCGAAGTAGTCGAATGCGTTGATGCAGTACGGTGGGACGATCTCCTCGCGAAAATTCTCGTACTGGTCGTCGCCCCATATCACCACGAAGTCGGGCTTGAATTCGTCCAGTGCCTCGCGCACCTTGCGCAGCCATACCAGGTGCTTCTCGCGATGCCGCTTCGCGGCCGCGGTGCCCTCGTCGCTGCCCCATTCCTCGCGCATCGCCGCGGGCCATCCCGCGGGTTTGCGATACTGCTCCGGCAGATGCGGGTTCTGCAGCATGCGCTTCAGAATCCAGTCCATCGATTCGTCGGCGCCCGCCAACGGGGGATAGTGCGTAATCCCGAGCGCGATAATCTCGCCCATATGCGTTGCGCTCCTGCGCGGTTAAAACTTACTGGCGATACAGGATCTTCTGCTCGTATAAATCCGCAATTCGCTTGCTGGAATAGCCGAGAATTCTCTCCAACACCTCGGCGTTGTCCCCGCCCAATGACGGCACATAGTTTCGCGCTTTTGCGTCCGTATTGCGAAAGCGAAAGGGAGGATTCGGAACCTTGAGCGCCCCCGCTCCATCCTCGATGACCTCGTAGCTCCCGCGATGCTCCAGGTGCGGCTGCTGAAGCGTCTCCCGAATCGTGCTGTAACGCGAGCACGGCACGTTGCCCCTGGTCAGGATCGCTTCGCATTCCGCGGCGGTCCTGGTCGAGGCCCACTCGTCGAGCAGTTCGGCGATTTCCTGCAAATGCCCCGCGCGCCCCTTGCCCGTCCCGAAACGAGGATCGCTCACCAGCTCCGGACGGCCAATCGCCCGCCACAGCGCCTCGAAGTTGTTCGGTTTCACCGCCGCGATCATGATGAAACCGTCCTTCGCACGTGTCGGGCGAAACCCCTTGGTCTGTTTGCCTTGCGGAAACTGCGCCTCCTGGAACTCATAGGTCAGCATCCCGAGCAAACCATCCAGCATCGACAGGTCGATATAATCGCCCCTGCCCGTCTTCTCGCGCGCCAGCAGCGCCGATTGGATCGCCCCAAACGCGTGCGTCCCACCGACGATATCGCCAATCATGATCCCGGCGTTGAGCGGACGTTCAAGCCCATTCTGGTACGAGAGATTTACCAGATCGAAACCGCTCGCCGCGTGCAGCATCGGAGCGTAGGCGCTGCGCGTGGCCCACGGCCCCGTCTGCCCGAAACCGGAGATCGAGCAATACACCAGGCGAGGATTAGTCGATGCGAGCGCGTCGTAGTCGAGCCCCAGTCGCTTCATCACGCCCGGCCGGAAATTTTCGACCACTACGTCGCTCCGGTCAGCAAGCTCCCTAATCAGCTTTGGCGCCTGCGGTTGACGGAAATCGATCGCAAGACTCTTCTTCCCGCAGTTGAGGCTCGCGAAGTACGCGCTCTTGCCATCGCGCAGCGGAGGTTGAACCCGGATGAAATCGCCCTCGGGCGGCTCGATCTTGATAACCTCCGCGCCCAGGTCCGCCAGCATCCGGGTGCAGTACGGCCCCGACACGATCGTCGTGAAATCGAGAACCCGCACCCCCGCGAGGACTTCGTTGCTCATCGTTTCGCTCGCGAAAGCTTCACCGGTCGCGCGCCCGCTTCCGCGTTGGCAAATGCCATTTCGAACAACCGGCGAATTTCCTTCTTGATCGCATCGAGGTCGATCGATCCCCCGTCGAGCAGCCATTGCATCGAGGTGCCCCGCACGATCGACAGCACCACGCTCGCCAGCGACGGCACGTCTACTTCGGCCGGAATCTCGCCAAGCTCGATCGCCGCTTGAACCGTCTTCATCAGCAGGTCGCGAAAAGCGCGATCGGCCTGCACGAACGTTTGATGAATCTCGGGAACCAGCACGATCGATTCGCCGAACAATTCGTAGTACGCGCGCCCCAGCGTGCCGCTGCCCGCCACCGTGTCGAGATAGGTCTCGATCAACACCACCAGGCCATCCAGGCCGGTTCTCTCTTTCAGGGCGGGCTGGAGCCGGTCGATCGCGAAGTAGTTCTGGAATTCCCGCGCCAGCAGCTTGATCAGATCGCCCTTCGATCCGAACCGCTGGCTCACCAGCCCGTGACTGTAGCCGGCCTTCTGCGCGATCTGCGCAATCGAAGTGGCGCTGTAACCCTGCTCCGCGATCAGCTCGGTGGCGGCCTCGAGCAGATGCTTGGATGATCGCTCGCTGCGCGCTTTGCGCAGATCGGATTTTTCCGCAGTCGCCATCTCAGAGACTCAACATCTCCGCGATACGCTCGCGATGGAAATCCGCATCGCCCCAAAACAGCTCACCGTGTTTCTGCCGCCGGAAATACAGCTGGACGATGTACTCCTTCGTGAAGCCAATCGCACCGTGAATCTGCTGCCCATGCGCGACCACTCGCCTGCTCGCATCGCTGCACCACGCCTTGGCCATCGCGACCTTGAGATTGGCGGAAGGGTCCCGGTCGGCAATCGCGGCCGCGGCGCGATAGGTGATGAACCGCATCCCGTCGACGTCCGTTACCATGTCGGCCGCCTTGTGCTGGATAGCCTGGAACGCGCCGATCGGACGCCCGAACGCCACGCGGTTCTTCGCGTAATCAACCGTGATCTCCAAATCCCTGCCTACCAGGCCGACCTGGTACGCGCACTCGAGCACCGTCGCCCGATTCGAAAAGTTGTGCAAGTCGGATATTTCGATGACCTCATCTTTCGCGATGCTGACATTCTCCAGCACGACTTCGCCGAGCTTCTCTCCCGTCATCGTGGTGAGGGTCGTGACTCGAACGCCCTTTGCCGTGCGCGGCACTGCGGCCGCGACGAAGCCCCGGTCGCTGCGCGCCAGTACCCAGATCACGTCCGCCACGTTTGCGTTCGGTACAAAGAGCTTCGCGCCGTTGAGCACGATGCCGTTGCTGGTGCGCCGCGCCTGCAGCGCGATGTCGTCGGCACTCCATCTGCCCGTGCTTTCCGCGAACGCATAGGTGTGGATCCGCGACCCGTCGGCAATCCCGGGGAGATATTTCTTCTGCTGCGATGCGGATCCGGAACTCACCAGGAGCCCCGCCGCAACCTGGTTTGGAATGAACGGCCCAGGCAAAAGCGCGCGCCCCGCTTCTTCCACCACGATGCACAAATCGTAGAAGGTCAGACCCGACCCGCCGAATTCCGCGGGAATCATCAGGCCGTGCCATCCGAGCTCGGCGAGCTTGCGCCACAGCTCCGGGCTGTAGCCGTTCGCATCGGCTTCCATCGCGCGCACGTGCGCCTCGGGGCATTCCTTCTCGAGTAATTCGCGCGCCGAATTTTTCAGCAGTTCCTGTTCTTCGTTCAGCCCGACGTCCATCTTCGACCCCTGATCTTAGCCGCGCTGCAGGCCGAGCCCGCGAGTCGCGATAATATTGCGCTGGATTTCCGAGGTTCCCACCTGCAGCGTCAGCGTGCTGGCGTAGAGGTATTGCTGCGCGATCATCCCGTCGAGCGGCGCACGCCCCTCGCCCCGCCACAGCAAGCCGTGCGTCTCGATCATCTTCATCCCGGTCGAGGCGATCCGCTGCGCGAGTTCGGTGTGATACAGCTTCAGCACCGACGCCTGGTGAACGGGCGGTCTGCCCTTGAATTGCAGCTCGGCGACTCCCTGCGACAGCCCGCGCAGGACCTCCACTTCGATCGCGCGATTCACCAGCTCTGCTTTTGCGGCTTTTGAGAGCGGCGGCAGCGTTTCCGAGCGCGCGAGCTTGAACAGCGATTCGAGCGTCTTCTCGATCGATGCGACCTGCGACACCGCCGAACGCTCCGTGTCCAGCAGGCTCATCAGGTAGTAAAACCCGCGGTTCTCTTCCCCGATAAGATCGGTCGCCGGAACGCGCACGTCCTCGAAGAAAACTTCGTTGAACTCGTGATTGGTCAGGTTGTTGATGAGCCGAACCGTCACGCCCGGCGCCTTCATGTTCACGCGCAGCATGCTGATTCCCTTATGCCGCGGCGCCTCGGCGTCCGTCCGCGCCATCAGCAAGCCCCAGTTCGCGCGGTTCGCGTACGTCGTCCAGATCTTCTGCCCGTTGACGACGTATTCGTCGCCGTCCTTCACCGCGCGGCATTTTAAACCCGCCAAATCCGATCCCGCTGCGGGTTCGCTGAACAGCTCGCACCATTCGTCCTCCCCCGAAAGAATCGGCGGGAGCATCCGCTCCTTCTGCTCTTCTCTCCCGTGCGAGATGATCGTCGGGCCAATCATTCCGAGCCCCATGTCGAAAAAGCGCGGCGCGTTATGCTTGATAAACTCGTCGATCAGGATGAACTGATGCGCCGGGCTGAGACCGCCGCCGCCGAACTTCTGTGGCCATGCGGGCGAGAGCCATCCTTTCTTGCGCAGCGATTCGCGCCACTGCGACTTCGCGCTCTTCAGCGCTGGATCGGCATGATCCGATCCACCGGGCTCTTCCTCGAAGGCGCTGCGAATCGTCGCCACGTTCTTGAGCGCATCGGGCAATTCGGCCTCGATAAACTCCACGACTTGCGAACGGAAAAGATCGAGTTCTTCCCTGGCTGCCATCCCGGGCACCTGCTCTCCTGATTTGCGCGAAACATACTATACGGTCATCCATATAGTCAAACGCCGCGAAGACGCCCTTCCTTCGGGTTGCTGAATCCATTTCGATCTGCGAAATCTGCCGATCGTCTGCTTCTCCGATCTCGCGAGGTGCACCATGAAAGTCGGATTGCTGATGCCGTTCACCGGATACACCGCGAATCCCGCCGTGTTCGCGCGCGCCGCCGAGGCTCTGGGATTCGAATCCGTCTGGATTCCCGAGCATCCGATTCTGCCGGTGAATCCCAAGACGCCCTTCCCGGGCACCGGCGGACCGATTCCCAATGTCTATTCGAATATGTGCGATCCCTTCGTCGCGCTCAGCATGGCTGCCGCCGTTACCACGCATCTGAAAGTCGCCACCGGCATCTGCCTGGTACCCGAGCGCAGCGCGATCGTCACCGCCAAGGAAGTCGCGACCCTCGATGCGTTCTCGGGCGGCCGCTTCCTGTTCGGCATCGGCGCCGGATGGCTCCGCGAAGAATCGGAATTGCTCGGCGTAGATTTCCCCAAGCGCTGGACGCAGACCGCCGAATACATCGCCGCGATGCGCGAGCTGTGGACCAAGGACGAAGCCTCCTTCGACGGCAAGTACGTGAAATTCAGTCCCGTACGATGCAACCCCAAGCCCGCGCAAAAGTCGGGACCGCCGGTGCTGATCGGAAGCCTCGACAAGAACGCGCTCAAGCGCGTCGCCCAGTGGGCCGACGGATGGTGCCCGATCGGGGTCCCGCACGGCTATCTGAAAAAACAGCTCGATGAACTCCGCCGCGAATGCGATACAGCCGGCCGCGACTTCGCAAAACTAGACATCACCGCGATGGGCTTCATTCAGGGCGATCGCTCCGCCGTACAGGAAGGCCTCACGAACTACGGCAAGGCGGGCGCGCATCGCTTCGTAGTCGGCGTGCCCAACCAGCTAAAACCCGACAACTGCGAAGCCGAACTCAAAAAGCTCGCCGACCTGTACATCTGACCCTTGTTCGTAACCCTCCTCCTGACAGGAGGAGGACGCCGCGCATCTTTTGCGCGGCAGGAGAAGGTCCCTGTTCAGCGCGCATCTTTTGCGCGCGATTAAGGAATTCTGGCTCTGCGGAATGCCAATGAAAGTCGGACTCCAACTCCCCTTCACCGCCCTCTCTCCCAATCCCGCCGCCTTCGCGCGCATCGCCGAAGCACTCGGTTTCGAATCCTTCTGGATTCCCGAACATCCAATTTTCCCCGTCGATGCGAAAACACCCTTCCCCCTGACCAACGGTCCCGCACCGGAGATCTACTCCCATCTCAGCGATCCCTTCGTCACCCTCAGCATGGCCGCAGCCGCCACCACGCGCCTCAAAATCGCCACCGGCATCTGCCTGCTTCCAGAGCGCAACCCGATCGTCACCGCCAAAACAGTCGCCACCCTCGATGCCCTCTCCAACGGCCGCTTCATCTTCGGCGTAGGCGCAGGATGGCTTCGCGAAGAATCCGATCTTCTCGGCGTCGATTTCCCGCATCGATGGTCTCAAACCGCCGAGTACATCGCTGCGATGCGCGAGCTGTGGTCCAAAGACGAAGCCTCCTTCGATGGCAAGTACGTGAACTTCACTCCTGTCCGATGCAACCCCAAACCCATCCAGCAACCCGGCCCTCCGGTCCTGATCGGCAGCCTCGACAAGAACGTGCTGAAGCGGGTCGCGAAATGGGCCGACGGATGGTGCCCCAACCGCATGCCGGCCGACTACGTGAAATTGAAGGTTGAAGAGCTGCGCCGCGAATGCGACAGGCTCGGCCGCGATTTCTCACGCCTCGAGATCAGCCCCTTCGGCCTGCTCGAAGGCGATCGCTCCGCGGTCCAGAATGGCCTGGCGGAATATCGCGATGCCGGCGCGACCCGTTTCGTAATCGGCCTGCGCTACCAGCTCACGCCCGACACCTGCCAGGCGGACCTGACCAGGCTCGCCTCGCTCTACCTCTGATCGCTCCTACTCGAAACTCAACCCCAGCGCAGGGTTCTTCACCTGGCCGCCGCACGCGCGCGCCAGCAGCGGCATCGCATCCTCTGCGAAGTACTGCATCTGGTCTTCGATTTCCTGGCCCGAAAAGCCGCCCTTCTCGAACCAGGTATTGAAGGCAAAGTCCTCGTAGCCGCACGACTCCTTGATACGCATGATCTGCGCCGTGACCTCGGAAGCAGTGCCGAAGAGCGCAATCTCCTTCTTCAGCAGCAACTCCGGATCGACCTTCTTCGCCGGATCGAGCTTCTCCTCGTCGGCATCGACCAGCACCGATGCGAACCCGAATGGGCCGTAGTAATCCCACTGCACCTCCAGCGCTTCCTTGTAGCGCTTGAGCTCCCGCTCGCGATTCTGCCCCGGCAGCAGCATATGGATGTAGCGCCCGGTCAGAACTCCCCGACGCTTCTCCGCATCCCATCCGTACTTGGGGCGTCCGCGCCCGAGCCGATCGGGCCATCCGGCCTTCTCCGACTCACGGGTGTAGATGTCGATGTTCTTCTTCAACCGCGAATTCGGCTCCACGATGAAGTAGCCGTTGAGTCCGCGCTCCGCCGCCCACTTGATCGATCGTTCTGTCGTCAGCGGTTCCCACATCTGCGGATACGGCCGCTGCAGCGGCTGCGGAAACACCTGCAGCTCTTTCAACGTCGTCGCACTCTGCGTGACCGGATTCGCACCGCCGTAAGGATCGGGCGCGCCGATATTCAACACTTCCTCGAGCTTGCGCCCGGCTTTGCCGGACTCGAAGTACGCGATGGTCTGTTGATGGTTCCAGCGCGTAAACACCGGCGGAATCGTGAAGAACTGCCCGTGATGTGAAAACGACGGCTGCGTCCACGCTTTCAGAATGATCTCGTAGGCTTCCTGGTAGTACGCGCGATTGCGCTCCTGGTCCTGGATCGTCGCGAAGGGCCATCCGAAGACTTCCGCCTCGCGCGGCTGGTACCCCCGGCCGATTCCGAATTCGAGACGCCCGCCGCTCAGCACGTCGAGCATCGCCGCCTGCTCCGCGATTCGCACCGGATGCCACCATGTAACGATGTTCGCCGCCTGGCCGAGACGGATCTGTTTGGTGCGCGCCGCGATCGCTGTTTCCGCCAGGAGGGGATTCGGACTGAACTCCGCGCCCTCGGGCTGAAAATGATGCTCGGTCATGAAGAAGTAGTTGAACCCGAGCTTGTCGGCGAGAATTCCTTGCCGCACCTGCGCAACCAGTCCGCGCTGGCTCGATTCATGGACCTCGGCAAGATTGCCATCATTGATCGCCACGCCCGATGGCGTGCGCACCACAGGAAGGTCGGACGCGCCGTTGTGAAATACACCTATTTCAATCATGGCTCCTCCGTCTAAGACTCCGTGTCATTCCGAAAAGTCTCATTCCGAAAAGTGTCATTCCGAAACTTTTTATTGAGGAATCCCGCATCAGCGAAAGAGGGAACATAGCTAACGCTCAAAATCATCAGCTCACCCTCTCCGCCCGCGCCTTTCTCCGCTTCAGCAACAACTCCACGTCGAACTTGAACATCTTCGCCGCGTTCAAGCCCAGGATCTTCGCGCGCGCCTCGTCGCTCAGATGCTGCATCTCGCGCTCGATCGCCTCCGCCGAATGCGGCCACGTCCCTTCCGCGTGCGGATAGTCGTTGGCCCACATGAAGTTGTCGACCAGGTTCCACTTCTCCGCCAGCTCCAGCCCCGCGCGATCTTCCTGGAAGGTCGCCGCACCGTTGCTGCGGAAATATTCGCTGGGCAGCCGCTTCATCCGCGGATACGCCCACAGGTAGTGCTTGCGATACGCCTCGTCCATCGCATCCAGCGCCCACGGCACCCATCCGATCCCGCTCTCAACCGCCGCGAATTTCAGGTTCGGAAAACGCTCCAGCACTCCCGATCCGCACAGGCTCGCGACCGGCTCGATCGTCGGCGACAGCGAATGCGAAACATAGTTGATGACCGCGCCGCCTTCCTTGCGCGCCGCGCGCGGGTCGCGCCCGGTCGATACGTGAAACGTGATCGGCAGGTCGCAGTCCTGGATCACCGCCCACATCGGATCGTAAACGGTCAGGTTGTAGTTGGGATCGCGCGAGTCATGTCCGCCGAAAATCGGTTTGCACGGCAGCGTCAGGAATCTGAACCCGATCTTCCCGACGCGTTTGATTTCCTCGATCGCGAGATCGACGTCGGCCGTCATGATCGCGGCGGCCGGCGACATGAAATCGTTGTACTGCCCGTACATCTCCCACGAAAAATCGTTCCATACCTTGCATTGCGCCATCCCGAATCCGGCATCCTTGGTCGCGAACATCATCAGCCCCTTGTTCGGGAAGATGATCTCCGCATCGATACCGTCGCGGATGTGATCCTTGATGCGCTGCTCCGGATCCGCGCCCGCATTTCCGCGCAGCCGATCCTCGCTGTTCTCGCGCGGAACGTCCGCGATCATCCGCGATCGCACGCGCGACCTGCCCAGCCCCTCCGCGACGAACCACTTCTCGCCATTCGCGTCGGTTTCCACGTGAGGCAGGCGGTCGCGATACTTGGGCTCCAGCCGCGTGCGCCACAGGCTGCCCGGCTCATTGGCGTGGCAGTCCGCCGAGATCATCACGTACTTGTCGGGATCGTCAGGCCGCGCCGTATGCGCCCACCCTTCATGCCCGGGCGTCTCGATTCGATAGCGATTCTTCGCATCTACCTGATCGTAAGCGTGCTCCATGAGTGACCTCGGCCGTAAGAACTAACGGCGATATGCGAGCCCTTATTGATACTAAACTCGATGATTGCCTTTTACGCCCCTTCCGGCGCAGATTTCAAACCTGCTGCCGCGTCCTCTGGCCGCGCAGCGAGGAGACACCCCATCATGGATCGACTCAAAGGAAAAATCGCGCTCATTTCCGGCGGTGCTCGCGGACAAGGCGCGGCTGAAGCCCGGATCTTCGTCAGGGAAGGAGCTAAAGTTGTTATCGGTGATGTGCTCGATCGTGAGTCCGCAGCGCTCGCCGAGGAGATCAACCGGAAGGCGGGTTCCAAAGCTGCCGTCGCGGTTCATCTCGATGTGACCCGCGCCGCGGATTGGCGCTCCGCCATCGAAACCGCGGACCGCGATTTCGGCGGACTCGACATCCTCATCAATAACGCCGGCATCCTGAACTTCAATCGCATCGAGGACACCAGCGAAGAAGAATGGGACAGCGTGGTCGCGGTGAATCAGAAAGGCGTATGGCTCGGGATGAAGACCGCGGTGCCCGCGATCCGCAAGCGCGGCGGCGGCACGATCGTCAACATTTCCTCCATCTATGGCCTGATCGGCTCCGGCGGCGCAGCCGCCTATCACGGCACCAAGGGCGCCGTCCGAATCCTGAGCAAGGTCGGCGCGGTCCACTACGCCGATGACAACATCAGGGTGAACTCGGTCCATCCCGGCGTGATCAAAACCCCGATGACGGAGGTTCTCGACAAGGACCTGCTGAATTCCATCGCCGCGATGGCCCCGATGAAGCGCGCCGGAACCCCGGAGGAAGTAGCCAACGTAGTCCTCTTCCTCGCCTCCGACGAAGCCTCCTTCGTAACCGGCGCAGAATTCGTAGTAGACGGCGGCTACACCGCCGTCTGATCTCCCTCTCCTGACCTCCCCCGTGAACGGGGGAGGAAGCCGCGCATTTTTTTGCGCGGAGGAGCGGGACACTTTTCAGCGCGCTTCTTTGCGCGCGATTAAGGAATTCTGCTGACTGCAACCTTAGCCAGACCGCAGAATCTTGAATCGCGCGAGCGTACCGCTCGCGCTGAAATCGGTCCCTCACCCGGCGCGCAAAAGAATGCGCGCCGACCTCTCCGCTCCAGGAGAGGTTAGGATCAGATCGTGTCCGACACGCCCGGGATGAACAGCGGCTGCATCGCGTAGCGCCCGACGTCCGCTTCCATCTCGGCCCTCGATGGCGCCTTCGGCGCTTCGCCGGCCGCATCCAGGATCGCGCGCAAAATCGTCGCGTCGCTCGAGGTATTCAGAAACAGCCCAGGCCTGCTCAGCACGAAATGCACCGCTCTCCGCAATGCATCCTTGTCCCGCAGCGGCTCATACCAACTGAACTTCGGACCGTCGCCATTCTGCCATCGCCGCCGCGCCGCCGATTTGATCGTCTGCATCGCCACGCCGCGCTCGCTGCACAACGTGATCAGCGCCTCGACATCCGCCGCATACTGTGGATTCTCCAGCATCGTGAAGTTGTACGGAAACAACACCGAGTCGAATGCGAACCGCTCCAGGCTCCGCCGATGCATCGCCGCCACTTGCGATCCATGCCCGGTCACTCCGATGAACCGTACGAGCCCCTGTGAACGTGCCTCGACCAATGCCTCCAGCGCGCCGCGCGGTCCGAGCGCGGTCTTCCATTCGTTCTCATCAACGAGGTTGTGAAGTTGAATCATGTCGATACTGTCCACGCCCAGCCGCTCCAGCGATCGATGCAGACTCGCCTTGGCGCCATCATAGGTGCGATCTCCCGTCTTGGTCGCGAGAAAGCAGCGCTTGCGATGCTCGCGCATCCAGGGCGCGATGCGCAGCTCGGAGTCGCCGTATGCGGCCGCGGTATCGATATGGCTGATGCCGTATTCGAGCAGAATCTCCAGCACCCGGTCCGCGCGCTCCTGCTTCATCCCGCCCAGCGCCGCAGCCCCAAAAATCACCCGTGTACTTTGGTGGCCCGTCTTTCCAAAAGGACTCGTAGCGATCATGCGACTACCTCGATTCTGCAATCATAACATCGTGCTCACTGGCCACCCAGTCTTCTGTTTTTCACGCATCGTTTTCGTTAGATTCGCGGCCCGTGCTGCCCCCGATTCCATTTCGCGCGTGGCTGCTCGCGTTATTGCTGCTGGCCGGATGCGGCGGCGGCTCATCGTCCGCGCCGCCTCGCGCCGCCAGTCTTGTCTACGTTCCCTATTACTGCTTCGATCCGCCGTCCTCGAGCATTCAAATTTTCGATGCGCATGCGTCGGGCTCTGCCGCTCCCGTAGCTGTTATCCAGGGAGACCAAACCGGCGTCACCGCGCCCGCCGCCGTTGCCCTCGATCGCTCGGGAAACCTGTACGTCGCCAACGCGGCATCACCGAATCCCGCAATCCTGGAGTTCGCGAAAGGCGCGAGCGGCAACATCGCGCCGCTCAGAACGATCTCCGGCGCGAGCACGCAGCTCAATCTTCCCTTCGGCGTGGCAGTCGCAAGCCGCGGCGACATCTTCGTAGCCAACGAGGGCGCGAGCAGTGTGCTGCGCTTCGACGCGACCGCGAATGGCGACGTCGCTCCAATTGCGACTATCGCGGGTTCGAACACCGGATTCGCGCCTCCTCCCCTGGGCCCCCTGGAGATCAGTCTCGATTCCAGCCGAAGCATCTACGTGACGAATGTCCACGGCGATTCAGTCATGGCATTCGCGCACGATGCTACCGGGAACGCCGCGCCGATTAGGACCATCACCGGAGACAACACCCAGTTAGATGGTCCCGTTCAGGCGGTCTTCGATCGCCGCGGAAATATTTATGTCAGTGACAATACTCACTGCTTTCCGAGCTGCACCGGCGCGGAACCATTCGCGGTCACGGTCTATCCGCCACGCTCCAACGGAAACGTCGCCCCGATTAGATCAATCAGCGGCAGCAATACGCATCTCTATCTTCCCGCCGGAATCGCGGTGGATGCGGCCGGAAATCTCTACACCGCCAACCAACAGGACAACAGCATTCAAATCTTCCCGCCCGACTCCGATGGCAACGTCACCCCGCGCATCATCAACGGCTCAAGCCCCAGCACCTGCGTAGCGCGCGCCCTGACTGTGAATTGACATCTTGTTCCCTCTCCTTGTCCAAGGAGAGGGTTAGGGAGAGGTGCGGCGCTCTAACTGGGGCTATCGCTCGAGCGGACCGCGTCTACCCCAGCTCGAACGTAGTCACACCGTAAATCTGATTCAGCGGAAGCTGCGGCGCCTCGCCGCTGTACATCCTGACCGTCTGAAACACCGGCTGCATGCCGTGCCGCCTGGCCAACGCCAGTGCAGCCGGACTGGTCTCCGGCAAGTCGAGGAAAATCGGCTCTGCGCTTGCCCGCGATGCCATCGCCGCGAACAGCGACTCCGCGATCGCCTCATCGTCCGCGAACAAAGGCCCGATCTTGAAACCGCGCTCGCACGGCCGCATCACCCCATAACCGCGCAGACCGCCGCCCTTGATCGCAGCGACCGCGGTCGCGCCCGGCTGATCGATCCACGCGCGCAGGAACTTCGGCCGCCGCACCGCGAACAGCGGCGCGTCGTACGCAACCAGTCTCTCGAACTCGATACCGCTCAACGGCACGACGTCTTTCGATGCCTCGCCGCCGCCCACCCCTTCGTACCGAATATTGTGATACTGCGATGTGAACCCGTACTTCCTGTAACTAGCCTCCTGCGCCAGCACCCCGTCGAGCCCTACCGTGCGCGATCCCATGTGGCGCGTCGCCGCCCGCCGCATCTTGAGGCCGAAGCCGTGCATCCGCACATCCGGCCGCGTGATATAGAAGCCCGCGAACGCGAAGCTGTCGTCGTAAACCACCGCGGAGATCGTCGCGACCGGCTCCCCGTCCAGCAACCCCACGTAAAATCCCTCCGGATCGGCCGCGCAGAAGCACTTCGCGTCGTTGCGCCCGGGGTTCCATCCCTCCTGCGCCGCCCACTTGATCGCGATCCCGAGCTCATCGACCGTCGCGACTCGCACTACGAGCTTGTCTTTAGCGGACGCGTCCATCGTCAGGCTGGTCATTTGCGCTGCGAGTCGGCAGTCCCAATGCAGCCCGAATCTTCGGCTTGAGCATCCGCACCAGGTCTTCGTCCCAGCACACGTAGTTGTCCGGCACGTCGAGCACGATCACCTTCGATGCGTACTCGGGGCCGAACTGCTCGTGGATATGGCGATGATGCGCGTCTTCCATCACGCAGATGACGTCCGCCTCCTCGCACAATTCCTTCGTCACCTTGTTCTTCGCCCAGCGCTCCGTGCCCGCCGATGCGACCCACATCGGTGCACACATCTCCGCCAGCACCATCGCGGCCGTCGGGCTGCGATCGAGATTCCCGGAACACACCATCAGGACTTTCTTCATCGCCATAACTACCGCAGCTCCGGCGCGAGACCTGCACCCATCAGGTCAACGAAGTTGTCGCGATAAAACCGGCGCGTCTCTTCTTCCGACGACTTCTCCATCGATGCGCCGAAGCGCTTCAACGGATTTCGGCCGCCTTCGACGTGCGGATAATCCGAAGAGAACAGGCAGACTTCAGGTCCCGAGTTCGCGATTATCCAGCCGGTGTCCTCCGCCGGATACGGCGTCACGCGCACCTGCCGGCGCACGAACTCGCTCGGCTTCAGCGACATCTTCTGCAGCCGCTCCTCGTTCTTGAAAAATGCGTTGTGCGCCGAATCGAGCGATCGCATCCATCCGGGCAACCACGATGCGCCCTGCTCGATCACACCGAACTTGAGGCGCGGAAAGCGATCCAGCACCCGATCGAAAATCAGCGCGGCCAGCGTCTGCATGGGAGGATTCGGAATCGCCATGTAGTCGATCGATCGAAAGTTGCCGTCACCGCCATGGAAGTCCGGCACCGGCGGCAGTCCGTTCTTGAAATAGTCGGGCGAGAGAAGCTGCCCTCCTCCGCCGACGTGGAACACGATTGGCAAGCCCGCCTCCTGCGCCATCGCCCACAACGGATCGAATCCGATATGGCTCGGCGAATGGCCCTTGGGGCATCGCGATGGGATCATCAGGCCCTTCGCTCCCAGCTCGATCGCATCGCGCGCCACCGCTGCCGCTCCCTCGAAATCCGCCAGCGGCACGTAGCAGGTCGCAAGCAGGCGCTTGTCCACCGCGCAGAACTCGACCATCGCGCGATTGAATGCGCGCGCGACCGCATGGGTCAGCTCCAGGTCGTCGCGGTACTCCAGGTCCATCATGCTCAAAAACCAGGTCGTGAACACGAGCTGGCTGGCGAACCCCATGTGATCCAGCGCCTCGGCGCGGTCCTCGCGCCGCCACGATCCGAGCGCATCGTAGTTCTTGCGCAGCATGATCTTTTCGGCGTTGTCCGCGCGCCACTGCGGATCATCGTGGCGCTTGCGCAGCGATCCCATCGAGTCGCGCAGCAGGTTGGTCGGCCCGCCGAACCATTTGCGGACGTTGATCCTGTCGCGGTATGCCGCCTCGATGTGTCCGTCGAGGAAGTCCGGCGCCTCCATGATATGCGAGTCGGCGTCGTGGATGATTTGTCCTTCTACATAGGGCATGCGTGTGGTCCCGTCCTTGGTGGTTCAGGCCTTTCCTGGTCGTCCGGTTATTTTATCTCAGGTTGCGCGCGGCGGAAGTCCTGCCGCGCGGTAAACGTCGTCGATTACGCGCATATTGATGATGCCCTCGGCCCCATCGGTGGGAAACGCGCTCTGGTCGCCGCGAATCCGCGCGATAAACGCACGCAGCTGGTAGGTGTAGGTTGTATCGCCCGTGATGCTCTCCTGCTTCTGCCCTTCCGAAGTTTTCAGCGTGAGCTGATTTCCCCACTGCGGCCCGACCGGGTTCACCACCAACAGCTCGCCCTTCTCGCCCTGCGCAGTAAAGGTCGCACCGAGCTGCGCATCCTGCCCCATCGAGCACGTCATCCGCCCGGTCGCGCCATCGGCGCCCATCTGCAAATGAACCTCCATCGCGACGTCGATGTTGGCCGGGCCGATCTTCGCCGATGCCTTCACCACCCGCGGCATCAGACCCGAAAACTCCCGCAGCATGTGCAGCGGATAGCATCCGAGGTCCATCGTGGCCCCGCCCGCGAGCTTCCAGTCGTAGCGGATATTGTCGGGCGGCAGCGGCACCGAGAAATTCCCCTCCACGTGCCGCACTTTGCCGAGCGCACCGCCCCGGACTATCTCTCGCACGCGCGCTGCGAGCGGATGGTATCGATAGTGAAATGCCTCGCCGAGAAAGCGGCCCGTTTCTTTCGCCACCGCCGCCATCCGCTCGGCCTCAACGGCATTCGATGCGATCGGCTTCTCGCAGAGGACATCCTTGCCCGCGCGCAGCGCCGCGATCGTCCATTCGCAATGATGCGAGTTCGGCAGCGGGTTGTAGATCACGTCGACGTCGGGATCGTTGATGACGTCCTCGTAAGTGTTATGCACTCGCGCTATACGATGGGTCTTTGCGAATTCCTCCGCGCGCTTCCGATCGCGCGCCGCCACCGCCACCACCACCGCATCGGGGACTTCCTGTGCGGGCTTGATGAGCGCATTGGGAGTGATGAGCGCGGCACCGAGTGTTCCAAAACGCAGCGGCTTGCCAGGCATGGCTGTCCCTCCATCGTGTCCAGAAGCGAACGCTCCCGAAGCTAATGCGACCACGCGGAGGACACAATCTCAACGAGTTCCCTCCAGAGCCTTCCCCCCTGTCAGGGGAAAGATGCCGCGCATTTTTTGCGCGTCAGAGGAGGGACGTCGTTCAGCGCGAGGCTCGCGCGAATCAGAACGATGACCGCCTATGGCGTGTAGAGTTCCGTGCTGCTCAGCGTGCTTGGGTACTCATCGCCGCCCGCGATGAACACCTTACCATTGGGCAGCAGCGTCGCCGTGGCATACTCCCGCGCAACGTTCATCGTGGCAGACGGAGTGAAAGTATTGGCTACGGGGTCGTAGAGCTCGGTGCTTGCAAACGAGTTGCCATCGCTGTCCTGACCTCCCGCGATAAGCACCTTCCCGTTGGGGAGCAGCGTCGCCGTCGGCGCGATACGCCCGGTGTTCATCGACGGCGTCGAGGCCGCGAAGCTGTTGGTGGACGGATTGTAAAGCTCGGTGCTTGCCAGGGTGTCGCCAACGTTGTCGTAACCACCCGCGATAAGTACCAGGCCGTTGGGCAGCAGCGTCGCCGTGGCGTTTTGGCGCGTGGTGCTCATCGAGGGCGGAGAGGCCGCAAAAGAGTTGGCGACTGGATCGTATAGCTCCGTGCTGCTCAAAGTGCCGCTCCCATCATCCCCGCCGGCCACTAACACTTTGCCGTTGGGGAGCAGCACCATCACGGCATTTCTGCGCGCAATGTTCATCGACGGCGTGGAGGCAGCAAAACTGTTGGCGGCAGGATCGTAAAGTTCCGTGCTCGTCAGGACGGAGCGGCCGTTCTGACCTCCCGCGATCAGAACCTTGCCGGTGGGCAGCAGCGTCGCCAGGGCGCCTTCGCGCGCGCCGTTCATCGACGGCGGCGAGGCGGCGAAGGTATTGCTCGAAGGATCGTAAAGGTCGGTCGCGGAAGTCGCGCCACGCCCCCCGGATCCTCCCGCGATCAGCACTTTGCCGTTTGGGAGCAGTGTTGCCGTGGCTCCGGAATGTGAGTTGTTCATCGATGGTGTGGAGGAAGCGAAGGTGTTGGTCGAGGGGTCGTAAAGCTCGATGGTGGTATCGGCCGAACCTACCCCTCCCTCGATGAGTACCAGGCCGTTAGGCAGCAGCACCCCCGCCGCTTGTGAACGCGCAAGGGCCATCGATGGTGTGGATGCCGCAAACGTACTGACTGCTGCTGGCGCAGCCAGTGAGATCGCACCGTTGAGAGTCGCAAGTGGCGCCAGCGGATATGCCGTGCCGGTGCCGCTGGTGCCCAACGCGAGATCGGCCAGGCCGTTAGTCGTGAGCGTGTTGCCGGCCCCGCCGAACGCGAACGCCCCGCTTACGTTCTGCAACTGATTCAAGCCCGACAACGCATCCTGGAAATCAGTGATCCCCGCAATCGCCGGCAGGTTCCCGCCGCAGTAGCTGACCGCGCTGCCGCCGGTCGTCTTGCCATCGAAGACTCCATCGGCGATGTCGGAAGCCAGGGCCGTGACCAGACCTCCCGGCGTGGCCGGGCACATGTACTGGTCTTCATTGATGATGGCGCCGAGGATCAGACCGAGGTTGGCTGCATTGGTGCCGGTGGTCGTGTAACTCGGCGTCAAGGTGCCCGGGTCGGTCGAGAGTCCGTAGGTGTTTTCGATCTGCGTGGTGGCGTTGCCGAGCGCAGTGCTGAAGTTCGTCCCGCCCGCGGCCAGCAGGCCCGCCGTCCGCGAATCGACGAAGGTCGAAAGCGGATTGACCGAGATGCCCGACACGTTCGAGTTGCCGCTCGACAGCAAGATCGAAACCGCGCTCGGCGCGCTGATCGTGCCGCCGTTCATCTCGCTGCTGTAGCTCCCGCCGCTCACTGTAATTCGCAGTGGATTGGTGCTCTCGGGCAGGATCGCCGTGCTGAAGTTGCCGCTGCTGTCCGTAGTGGTGGTCGCGAGCGCAGGCGTGATGTTGGCCCCGCTGCTGGCGTCGACCTTGTTGACGGTCACGCTGCTCGCCGCCATCGGCCCCTGCACCGCGATGCCCGACAACGCGGTGGTCGGTGTCGCGGTGGGGGTGGAGGTAGCGGTCGCGGTGGCTGTTGCAGTCGCAGTTGGAGTTGCCGTCCTTGTTGCGGTCGCCGTTGCTGTGGCAGTCGCGGTCGGCGTCGGAGTGGAGGTCGCAGTCGATGTCGCCGTGACGGTCGGAGTGGTAGTTGCAGTCGCGGTCGCGGTGGCCGTGGAGGTAGCTGTCGCAGTCCGCGTGGCTGTTGCAGTCGCCGTCGGAGTTGACGTGACAGTCGAGGTCGCCGTGGCGGTCGGAGTGGTGGTTCTGGTCGCAGTGGCGGTGGACGTAGCGGTCGCGGTCCGCGTAGCCGTTGCGCTCACCGTCGCAGTTGACGTCGCGGTCGAGGTCGCCGTGGCGGTCGGAGTGGTGGTTCTGGTCGCAGTGGCGGTGGACGTAGCGGTCGCGGTCCGCGTAGCCGTTGCGCTCACCGTCGCAGTTGGCGTCGCGGTCGATGTCGCCGTGGCGGTCGGAGTGGCCGTTCTCGTCCCCGTGGCCGTCGGGTCAACGGTGGCGGTTGCGGTCGCACTCGGAGTGGCCGTTGCAGTCAAGGTTGCTGTGGGTGTCGCGGTCGCGGTTCGCGTCGCCGTAACCGTCGGCGTCGACGTACGGTGTTTCTTCGGGGTCTTGGTTGGAGTCGGAGTCTTCGTCGGCTTCGGCGTCTTGGTTGGAGTCGGGGTCCTGGTTCGAGTCGGAGTCCTGGTAGGTGTTTTGGTCGGTGTCCTTGTGCGCGTCGGTTTGGGCGTCCGTTTGGGCTTCGGCGTTGGTGTTGGCCTTGGCGTCTTCGTCGGAGTCGCTTTCTTGTTCGGTTTCTTCGCCTTGTCCGGTGCAGTCGTCTCCTGCGCCACCGCCGCCGCGGCTTGGCTCGAGACCTGACTCGATGGACCCTCCAAGGCTTGCGCGGCAGCCAACCCGGCCAGAGAGAGCGCCATCAAGAACGCCAGGATTTGAGACACGACGCGTCCGACTCGGAATTTCGATTTCTCCGGCAGCGGGCGCCTGTCTTTGTTGTGGTCGATCACCAGTGGCGTAGGTCGATAGGTCGTCTCAGAGTTATCGGCAGCGGCTCATGAAGATGCTTTGAGTTCTTTACGACACCAAAAGCTAATGGTCTCCGCGATCATGACGGGTTAGACGCTGCCGCTACTATTGGTGGCTTTGCTGCGCGTCCCCAAACTGTTTGCCGAACGTCCCAAATCGGGTCGAAAAATTAGCGCTTGAAGATAGGGTAGGCTGACGCTACATTTTGCTTCGTCTGAGATGTCGGAGCCCGGCATGCTCAATTCTGCAGCGTCTACGCTAAACAAAACCCCGTTTAGTGTTTTCAGAACGGACCAGGTTGCCCCGCGCGATCAATTTGACGCGTGGCGGGAGAGCATCGGGGTCGCTTTCGACGTCGAACCAACAGAAAGGCTCGCCAACGCCGGTTTCGCCGCGGAGGTCCGTACCTTCAACCTGGGCGAGATGCTCGTGAGTTCCGCGAAATTCGGCGCGGAGTATTTCAAGCGCGATTCGCGCAAGATCTCGCGGGATGGACTCGATCACTACCTCGTTCAGCTCTATTGGGCAGGTGGCCTGACCGGATCGACCCGGCACCGGCCGATGGACGTGCGGTCCGGCGACGTCCAGATCGTCGATCTCGCGCAACCGCACGAGTCCGTCGCATCAAATTCCGCGACCATCGCGATCACGGTTGGGCGCGAACTGATCGCGGAAACGATTTCATCTCGAGTCGACCTCCACGGAATTGTTCTCCGCGGTGATCGAGGCGCCGGCGCTTTGCTCGCCGACTACATGAAGTCGCTCTTTTACCGGCTTGGGTCGCTTGATGCCGGCGAGGCGCCCTTCGTGGCCCGCGCCACCGCGGATGTGATCGCCGCTTGTGCGGGTGCGATGGTTTCCGACGTGCAGGCGCGATCGCCGATCAATGCGATCGTAGTCGACCGCATGAAGCGCTACATCGAAGAACACCTGGGATCGCGCGACCTGTCGCCCAGGGGCTTGTCCGAACGATTCCGAATTTCGCGCACGCAGCTTTATCGCATCTTCGAGCCGCTCGGTGGCGTTGCCGGTTACATCCAGACCCGTCGGCTCGATCGCGCCTTCGGGCTTTTGCGAGATCCCCTTTGTCGAAATCGTCCGGTCTCCGACATCGCCTACACCGCCGGTTTCTCAAACCTGGCGCATTTCGCCACCACCTTTCGGCGCGCGTTTGGACTCAGTCCCAGCGAGTTGCGCGCCGCGTCGACTTTGCCGGCCTTCCGATCCGGTCCCGGCACTCCTCCTCCGCATCCCGCGAGCGGATACGAGGATTGGGTGCGCGGACTCAGGCGGCAGGCCGCTTACGGCACACCAGCGCTGTAACCGTCACCAATCGAGCTCATCCCAAAACCTCGCTCGGAAAGGTTCCGGGAAGTTGTCTATTCTGCCGGCTGACTATGGCTCTTCCGCAAGAATCTGGTAGCCTCCATCCGTCAACATCGCGTGACTGAAAGGTGGGAACCTCGATGTTCAAAGCTGCGTGCGCGGCGCTAGCACTTTCGTTCTTGACCATCCTCGTGGCCGGTTGCCTGGAGATGCAGGAAGACCGCAGCGGTAATTTGCAATCCGTCGGGCTTCCCGGCGTGCCGATCTGGAAGGCGTCGAAGCCGGAGGTAACCCCCCAGACCCAGCAACTCGATACCGCCGCCCAGGCGTCCGGCTCTGACTGGCTAACCCGGTTGAACTATTGGCGTCAGATGGCGGGAGCGACGCCCGTCGGCGAGAACTCCAACCTTAGCTACGGATGCCGCCAGCACGCGCAGTATCTCGTCGATCAGCTTCCGCCCGGCCTCGGCGACCCCGGCGCTTACGGGCTGGCATTCGGCGGCGAAGCTCATCACGAAAGCCTCGGCCGTCAGGGATACAGCGACGAAGGCGCACAGGCCGCCGTCGGTGGAAGACATGTTCAGGGCGTGATGCAGGCGGCGGACGTTTCGTGGAGCGAGCCCGATGCGCAGGCGGACATCGATGGGCTCCTGGTGGTTCCCTTTCATCGGCTCTCCCTGCTTGCTCCGTGGGCCAGGGTCGCCGGCTTCGGTCGAGTCGGCACCGCGCCGCGCAGCGCGGCCGCCCTGGCTATCCGCGGACCCGAAGAAGATGCCGCGGCGCTGCACGAAATCTCCTTTCCGCCTGCCAACTCGACCGTTCCGATCGGTTCGATGACCTACCCGGAGTGGCCAAACCCGCTCGCGAGTTGCCCCGGGTACCAGGTTCCCACCGGCCTGCCGGTAACGCTCCAGTTGGGCAAGGACCAGCCGGCTGCGCTCTCATCGTCTTCTTTCAGCGATGAAACGACCGGGCAGCAATTGGAGAGCTGCGCTTTCGACGCGGTCACCTATCGCAACCCCGATCCCGGCCAGCAAGCCGCCGCCGTCCATTCCCTGCACAGCTTCGGCGCGGTCGTCCTGATCCCGCGCCAACCATTGCAGCCCGGCCACACCTACCGGGTCACTCTGAACATCAACGGCTCGAATGATTCATGGACTTTCTCGGTGCAGGCCCGGCAACCATCATCCGCCGGCGCCGCCGCATCCACCCAATAGAGCACCGGCCCTGTGCGGCACGGGCTTCCCGCCTGTGTCTCGTTCTCATCGGGCGCCGATCAGTGGATTCACGACGCTGCGTTATGTTCGCAGGCGCAGGCTCAAGCCTGCGCCAACTCTGACCCCCTGGTTGCATGCTGACGAGCTTCGTAGTTCTGTCGGCTTGTCCAGGAGGATCGCTTCACGATGCCAACCTACGACTTTGATCTCTTCACTATCGGCGCCGGCAGCGGCGGAGTGCGCGCAAGCCGGATGGCCGCCGCATTCGGCGCGAAAACCGTAGTCGCCGAAGACCGCTACCTCGGCGGCACCTGCGTCAACGTCGGATGCATCCCCAAGAAGCTCCTCGTCTATGCCTCCGAATTCGGTGAAGGATTCTCCGATGCGGCGGGCTTCGGATGGGGCCTCGGCACGCGCACCCACGATTGGAAGAAGCTCATCGCCAACAAGAACACGGAAATTCATCGCCTCAATGGCGTCTATCGCCGGCTGCTCACCGAATCCGGCGCCAACATCATCGAGGGACGCGCGACCCTGCTCGATGCGCACACGCTTGAGATCAACGGCAAGCGCTATACCTCGAAGTACGTTCTCATCGCGACCGGAAGCTGGCCCGTGGTGCCCAAAACTCCCGGTTCCGACCTTGCAATAACTTCCAACGAAGCCTTTTTTCTCGAGGAACGCCCCCAGCGCGTCATCCTGGTGGGGGGCGGTTACATCGCGGTCGAATTCGCCGGCATCTTTCACGGCCTGGGCAGCCAGGTCGCGCTGATACATCGTGGACCCAAGGTGCTACGCGGCTTCGATGAAGACCTGCGCGACACCTTGGGACGCGAGATGACCAAGCGCGGAATCGTGCTGCGTCTCAATTCACAGATCAAGGAGATTGCCAGGATCGGTGGTGCCCTGCGTGCGCATCTCGACACCGACGACTACATCGACGCCGACGTCATCATGTATGCGACCGGGCGTTCTCCCAACACGCACGGCCTCGGCCTCGAGAATGCCGGCGTCAAGCTCGATGAACACGGAGCCGTCGCGGTCGACACCTATTCACGTACTTCCGTCGACAACATCTATGCGATCGGCGATTGCACCAATCGCATCATGCTGACCCCGGTCGCGATCGCCGAAGGCCGCGCCGTCGCCGAGACGCTGTTCAACAATCGCCCGATGAGCGTGGACTACACCGGCGTGCCGTCCGCCGTCTTCAGCCAGCCGAACCTCGCCACGGTCGGCCTCACCGAGGCCCAGGCCCGCGCGCAACACGGCGACGTACTCATCTACAAGTCATCCTTCCGTCCGCTCAAGCACACGCTCAGCGGCCGCGACGAAACGACTTTCATGAAGCTGGTGGTGGACAGGAAAACCGACCGCGTCCTCGGCTGTCACATGATCGGCAACGACGCCGGCGAAATAATCCAGGGCCTCGCCGTAGCCCTCAAGTGCAACGCCACCAAGGCGCAATTCGACGCCACTATCGGAATCCACCCCACCGCCGCCGAAGAATTCGTAACCATGCGCACTCCCGCGTGATCCCTCAATCTGAGTCTGGGACGGAACAAAGCCACACGGCGGCCGAGATTGGAACCTGTTTCTGCTCCTACAAAAAGCGCGAACATGAGCTTGTAACCCGCAATCAAAACCTACGTATCACTACATGTCATCCTGAGTCGGAGGCTGCCGGAGACGAAGGACCTCGCGCGGTCCTCCGCGCGTCCAACGATGTACCGCCAATATTTCGTCTACATCATGAGCAGTAAGTCAGGCGTCCTCTACATCGGATGCACGAACAACCTGGAACGCCGCGTCTTTGAGCACAAGCACGGCGTCTTTGACGGTTTCACCAAGAAGTATCGAATGAAGCGCCTCGTGTACTTCGAGGAATTCAACAATCCCGTGAATATCGTCAGACGCGAGCGGCGAGAAGCGGTCACCAGCCTGTAGCCGCGATTCAAACGCAACGTCTCACTACATGTCATCCTGAGCCGAAGGCGAAGGATCTCGCGCGGCCCTCCGCGCGTCTAACGATGTACCGCCAATATTTCGTCTACATCATGAGCAGTAAGTCAGGCGTCCTCTACATCGGATGCACGAACAACCTGGAACGCCGCGTCTTTGAGCACAAGCACGGCGTCTTTGACGGTTTCACCAAGAAGTATCAGGTGAAGCGTCTCGTGTATTTCGAACTGTTCAGCAATCCGATGGATATGGTCAGGCGCGAGCGCGAGCTGAAAGGCTGGACAAGAAGGAGAAAGCTGGCGCTAATCCATGCTGAAAACCCAGCGATGGCTGACTACGCGCGGAGGACCGCGCGAGATCCTTCGCTTCGCTCAGGATGACGGTAGTTGGTTCCCCTGGGGTGAGGTCATACTTCACGCCATCCTGAACGGAGGCTGCCGGAGTGAAGGATCTCGCGCGGTCCTCCGCGGGTTTTGACGATGGATGGCCAATATCGGTCCAAACCCACACGAACGTCATCCCGAGCGAAGTCGAGGGATCTCATGCCACCGCGTTGCGCATGCCTCGAATCGGACCATCTCTTCAGCGATTGCGTCGACTCGCCTCGGTTACTATTCGACGCAGCAACCCGCGAGCCTCCACAGTGACAAGCCGCTGAACTTCGACTGAACACTGACGAGTACGGCCGGCGACCGGTGTGCGAAGTGCAGTGGCATGAGATCCCTCGACTTCGCTCGGGATGACGGTTCGGCTCCCGGTGGAAGTGATCGAGTTGACACCGTCTCGAACCAGAGGTGGGTTCCTCCTGTCCGACGTGATGTCTTGATGCCGTCGTGGTTAAGCACCTCTCCCTACCTCGACCGTTTCACTCCCAGCCGCGGACACATCGATTCCACCGGGCAGCGCGAGCACCACGGCGACGTCGGATGACATAGCGTCTGTCCGAATGCCACCAGCAGCGGGTTGTATTCGAGCCAATACCGCCGCGGCAGCACCTCGCGCAACGCCATCTCGCTCTTGTCCGGCGTCTTCGTATTTACCAGCCCCCATATATTCGAAATCCGATGCACGTGCGTATCGACGCAGATGCCCGGCTTGCGAAACGCCTCCGTCACCACCAGGTTCGCCGTCTTGCGCCCCACTCCCTTCATCGTCAGCAGCGCATCGATATTGTCCGGCACCTCGCCGCCGAACTTCTCTTTCAGGTCGGCGCAGATTCCATGAATGACCCTCGCCTTGGTGTGATAGAAGCCGACCGGGAAGATCAGCTTCTCAAGCTCTCGCAGCGGAATCTTCAGCATCGCGTCGGGCGTCGATGCCTTCGCAAACAGCCGCTTGCTCGCGACCGCCGTCGTCTCATCCTTCGTGCGCAGGCTGAGTATGCAACTGATCAGCGTCTGAAACGGGTCGCGCGTGTGCGATGCCACCAGCGTGACGATCGGCGCGTTCCACGACGGTGCCACGCGCCGCAGCTTCCTGATTAGCTTACCGACCGTCTTCGATGTGATCCTGGGCCGCTTCGATTTGGTTCTCTTCACAAGGCCGTCTGGCATAGCGGCAACTCTAGTAGCACCCGGATCGAGAATTGAAGAGCGCCATCTTTTCCCGATCTCTCCCGAAGCGGAGAGGCTGGTGCCATTTTTCGGCGCTGGTGAGGGCGATTAAGGAATTCCGCGGTCCCATCTCCCTGGCTGTCGGCGATCCCACGCGGCCTGTGCACTACTTGTGAAATTCCACCGATGCCGATTTGACAGCAAAATGCCCGACGCTCACCATCACAAGCCGGAGAACCATGCGCCCGTTCTGTTCAGGCAACCTTTCGCTCTGGCCGATGCGGCTCTGTTCCTTTCGCGCGTCCCACAGTGTTCTGAAAATGTTGTCAAATGTTGTACGAGCACCCGAGCCTCATGCGAAAACGTTAACAAATGTTAGCATTTGCACAGCCGCCTTCAGAAAAACTATCGCATCTGTCGGCCTTTCTTCGCCGGCCGCCATTCCTCGTCCTCTCATTTTCTTGCCCGCGGCTGCTCCTCACCTGCTCATCAGCTCGATGGAATCGTGCATGATCTCGACGTCATCTCATCGACTTCGCGCATCGCCTCAATCTCGTTTGACGGTCCGCGCCGCCGAGGACTAGTTGTAGTCGCCGGAGAGACCAGCTTTCCCCGAGGAGGCTAAACCGCGATGGATGTCGGCAAAGACAAGCTGCTCGAAATGTATCGCTCGATGCAGCGAATTCGGCAGTTCGAATCCCGGATTCGCGACCTGGCGATGGCCAACGAAATTCCAGGCTTCGTCCATGTCTCGATCGGTGAGGAAGCCAGCGCCACCGGCGTGTGCGCCGCGCTGCGCACCACCGACCGCATCACCTCCACCCATCGCGGCCACGGCCATCTCATCGCCAAGGGCGGCCGCCTCGACAAGATGATGGCCGAGATCTACGGCAAGCGCGGCGGCTACTGCAAAGGCAAGGGCGGCTCGATGCATATCGTCGACTTCTCCCTCGGCATCCTCGGCGCCAACGGGATCGTCGGCGCGGGCTTGCCGATCGCAACCGGCTCCGCGCTCGCCTCCGTCATCGCCGGCCGCGATGACGTCAGCGCATGCTTCTTCGGCGACGGCGCATCGAACGAGGGTACCTTCCACGAGTCGCTGAACCTCGCCGCCGTGTGGAAGCTGCCGGTCGTGTTCGTATGCGAGAACAACGGCTTCGGCGAGTTCACCCCGATGCAGACCGTCACGTCGGTGAAAGACATCGCGGTGCGCGCGCAGGCCTACGGCATCCCGGGGCACATCGTCGATGGCAACGACGTGCTCGAAGTCTATCAATACGCCAGCGAGGCGGTCGCGCGCGCTCGCGCCGGCGAAGGCCCGACCCTGCTCGAATGCAAGACCTATCGATGGGAAGGCCATGTCGTCGGCGAGGCGGCCTTCCTCGGCGAAGAGGCGTACCGCAAGAAGAGCGAAGTCGAGGACTGGAAGCGCAAGTGCCCGCTCATCCGCTTCGAGCAATGGTGCATCAAGAGCGGCGGCAAAATCTCCGATGCCGAGCTGAAGCAGATCGTCAAGGAGACGGAGAAAGAGCTCGCGGATGCTATCGAGTTCGCCCGCGCCAGCGAGCTGCCCGATCCATCCGAGGTTACCGACGACGTCTACATCTAGAGGTCTGAGATAACACCATGCCACAGCTAAATTTCATCCAGGCAATCAACACCGCAATCGCCGAGGAAATGGATCGCGATCCCCTGACCTTCCTGATGGGCGAAGACGTGGTGCTCGGCGCGTTCGGCGCGACCAAGGGCTTGATCGACAAGTTCGGCGACAAGCGCGTGCGCAACACCCCCATCAGCGAGGCCGGCTTTGTCGGCGCCGCGGTGGGAGCCGCGATGGCGGGGACGCGCCCGATCTGCGAGGTCGAGTTCGCGAGCTTTTTCTATTGTGCGTTCGACCAGGTCTGCAACCAGGCCGCCAAGCTCCGCTACATGTCCGGCGGGCAGGCCCGCTTGCCGATAACGTTTCGCGCGGTGTTCGGCGCTATGGGCGGTGCCGCAGCGCAGCACTCCGAGACCGTGTACGCGCAATTTCTCAGCGTCCCCGGCCTCAAGCTCGTGGTTCCGTCCGGCCCCTCCGACATGAAGGGTCTCCTCAAGAGCGCGATTCGCGATGACAACCCGGTGATCGTTTTCGAACACGGCGGCTTGGGCCGCCTCAAAGAGGAAGTGCCCGCCGGTGACCATCTCGTTCCGCTCGGCAAAGCCTCCATCAAGCGCGAGGGCAAGGACGTCACCGTGGTCGCGATCGGCGCGATGGTTCCCAAGGCGATGAAAATCGCCGACAAGCTCGGCAAGGAAAACATCTCGGTCGAGGTCCTCGACCCGCGCACCCTGATCCCGCTCGATGAAGAAGCGATTCTCAATTCCGTTGCGAAAACCAATCGGATCGTGGTCGCCGATGAAGGTCACACCCGCGGCGGAGCTGCCGCCGATATCGCGGCGATCGTCGCGGAGAAAGCCTTCGATTCCCTCGATGCGCCCGTGAAGCGCGTCGCATCACTCGATGTGCCGATTCCCTTCAGCCCCCCGCTCGAACGCGCCGCCGTCGCCGACGAAGCGCGCATCGAACGCGCAATTCGCGAGCTGCTGGGCAACTGATGGCGCTCCGGCGGTAGCAGCGTGGCGATTGAAGTTGCGATGCCCAAGTTTGGGCTCACGATGCACGAAGGGACCGTGCAGCGTTACTTCAAGGCGGTCGGAGAATCCGTCGCCGTCGGCGAACCTCTCTATGAAGTCGAAACCGAGAAGGTGCTCTACGAGGTCGAGGCGCCCGCAGGCGGTGTCGTCGCCGCCTGGCTCGTCGCGGAGGGCGACACGGTCGATTGCGGCGTCGCCGTGGCGGTTCTCGCCGAGCCCGGCGAAGACCTCGCGGCGATATGCGGCCGGTACGCCGCCCGCGCTTCGAGCAATGGCGCGCGCAGCCCGGCGTCTGCCGCGGCCCCTCAACCTCCAGCTCCCGCTGCTCCATCGGCTCCCGTCACCGGCGGCGGTCGTCGTGCGGTAAGCCCGGTCGCGCGGAAGCTCGCGGCCGAGCTCGGCATCGATGTCGACACCGTCGAGGGCACCGGACCCGGCGGGCGCGTTACCAAAGAAGACGTCGAGCGCGCGGCACAGCAGCCGAAGGCTGCCGCCGCACCCGCCGCCCCTCAGGCTGCAGCTCGCACTCCCATGCGCGGCGCACGCAAGACGATCGCGGAGCGGATGCATCAATCGCTGCGCGACTCCGCCCAGCTAACGATCACGACCGAAGCCGACGTCACGCCCGCAACCGAACTGCGAACCCGGCTCAAGAACGAGTTCGACCTCACCTACACCGACATGATCGTTCACGCCGCCGCGCGCGCCCTGCTGCGTCATCCGCGCGTCGCCGCACGGCTCGAGGGCGCCGAGATCATCGCGCCGCCGCAAATCGATGTCGGCATCGCGGTCGCCCTTAGCGAGGGGCTGATTGTCCCGGTGATCCGCGATGCGGCCCGCAAGCAGCTCCGCGAGATCGCGATCGAATCGAAAGCCTTGGGCGAAAAGGCCCGCACCGGTCATCTGAAGCTCGAGGACGTGACCGGCGGCGTTTTCACCGTCACCAACCTCGGCACCTATGGCGTCGATGCGTTCACCCCGATACTCAATCCGGGTGAGACCGGAATCCTGGGAGTCGGACGAATCGTGGAGAAGCCCGCAATCTATCGCGGCGAAATTGCCCGGCGCGCGATGATGACCCTGTCGCTGACGTTTGATCATCGCGTGGTCGATGGCGCGCCGGCCGCGGAATTTCTGCAAACCGTGATCGAATTCTTCAACTACGGCGAGCGATGAACTACGCGCGCCGTTTCATTCCCTGGACGATCGGCTGCGTCGCGATCGCCGCGTTTGCAGTGCCCGCCCTCGCGCAGACCAGGCCCACGCCGAAGTCGCAACACGAAGCGGTCGCCGTGCGCGCCCCGCAGCCCAAGCCGATCGATTTCGACAAGCTTACCCAGGAAGCGACCGACCTGCTCTCGAAGTACATTCAGATCAACACCACCAATCCGCCCGGCAACGAATTGCCGGCTGCAAAATTTCTCAAGGACAAATTTCTCGCCGACGGAATCCCCGCGACCACCTGGGAGCCGCTCCCCGGGCGCGGCATCGTCGCCGCCCGCCTGCACGGTATCGGGAAGCATCACAAGGCCCTGCTCCTGCTGAGCCATATGGATGTGGTCCCGGCCGATGCCAGGGAATGGAAGGTCCCGCCTTTCTCCGGCGAAGTTAAGGACGGGACGATCTGGGGCCGCGGAGCGATCGATGACAAGGGGCCGGGCGTGATCTTCCTGATGTCGATGCTGGCGGTGAAGCGCGCCGGCATTCTGCTCGATCGCGATATCGTGTTCGTCGCGACCGGCGATGAAGAGGAAGGCGGCAGGAACGGCGCCGGATGGTTCGTGGACCATCAGCCCGCCGTCTTTTCGGATGTCGGCTACGTGCTCAACGAAGGCGGCGGCATCCGGGTCGAGCCTGCCGACAAGCGCGTTTACTATTCCGTCTCCGTCACGGAGAAGACTCCTCTATGGGTTCGGATCACCGCCACCGGCCCCGAAGGGCACGCCTCTGCCCCGCCCGCGGAAACCGCGGTCACGCACCTGGTCGCGGCCCTGCAACGGCTCATCGAGTACCGCTCGCCGATTCGCGTTATCGGGCCGGTCGAGGATGAGTACCATGCGAAGGCCGAACTGTCGCGCGGCCCGCGCCAATGGTTTGACCTCGCCAGCTCGCTCAAGGACCCCGCATACCAGAAGCAGTTCCTCGCGGATCCCGTGCAGAACGCCGACGTTCGCGACACCATCACGCCGACCGTTCTGCAGGCCAGCAACAAGACCAACGTGATTCCCGCGACGGCCTCCGCCGAAGTCGATTGCCGCTTGCTGCCGGGCACCGACCCCAAGGCGATGCTGAAGACGATCGACAAGGTCATGAACGACAAGAACCTCAAGCTCGACGTGATCCTGAACTTTCCTCCGGTCTCGTCGCCTCAGAAGTCGGAGCTGATGAGCGCGATCCAGTCGCTCGCACGCCATAGCGACAAGGGCGCGCCGATCGTCCCCACCATGACGATCGGCTTCACGGACAGCCACTACTTTCGCCAGAAGGACATCACCGCGTACGGCTTCGTACCGATTCAAATCACCCCGGAAGAAGGCCACGGCGTGCACGGGATCGATGAACGGATCGGCGTCAATGAACTCGGCGCGGGCATCCAGCGGATGGTCGAGTTGCTGAAGATCCTCGGGGGCCGTTGAGGGGAAGAAGATGATTCGCGCGGGTGTAGGATTTTCCGATGCGCTCAATCCCAGGACCGCCGCGGTCGAGGCTACCGCCGCCGCCCTGCAGCAGGCCGGATTGTCGCAAGCCGAGGGCGCGCTGTGCTTCGCGACCACCGCCTACGGCGCGGCATTCACGATGATCCTGCGCGCGATCGCAACCGAAGCCAAAACGCGTGAAGTCGCCGGATGCTCCAGCCTGGGCGTCATCGCATCGGAGAACGAAGTCGAATCGGGCAACGCGCTCGTGGTGGTGGTCTTCGGCGGAGAAGAGATCAGCGCGAAGCGATTCTTCGCGCCAACCCTGCGCGGCCGTGGCGAAGAAGTCGCGGGCGAGATCGCCGCTGCGGTGCGCCCTGCCTTGCGCCGGGCCAATTTGCTGTGCCTGTTTGCCGACACCTACAACATGGATGCGGAAAAGCTCCTGCCCGCTCTTTCGCGCGAACTACCCGGCGTTACTATCACCGGCGGCGGCGCGAGCGAGGACGGTTCGGTGGGAGAGACTTTCGTGTTCTGCGGCGATGCGGTCAGCAACAACGCCGCCTCGGGCATGCTCATCGCCGGCGATTTCGATCTCACGATCGCAAGTTCACTTGCGTGTGCGCCGGTCGGCCCGCCCCATCGCGTAACCGCGGTGCGCGACAACGTGATCCTGGAACTCGATGGGCGCCCGGCGTACGAGGTTTTCGCCGAAGCCGCGGGTCCCCTCGCCGCCGACCAGCGGCGTGCCCTCGCCTTCGTGTTCCTCGCCGTGCCGATGGATCCCGCCGCTGAAAAAATCGAGCGGGGAAAATTCCTGGTTCGAAACATTCTCGGCGTAAGCCCGGAAAATGGCGCGCTCGCCGTCGCACATCACGCCGGCGTGGGAGACACGGTGGGACTGGTACTGCGCGACGCGGAACGGGCCCGCAACAATCTGAAAGAAACCCTCGAAGACCTGGCGAAGCGGCTCCCCGCCCCGCCCGCCTTCGGCCTGTACTTCGATTGCGTGTCGCGCGGCTCGGGCCTGTACAACATCCCGGGGCACGACTCCGCATACATCCGCCAGTACCTCGGCGAGCTTCCAATCGGCGGTTTCTTCACCGGCTTCGAGATCGGCCCCGCCGGCGATCAGACCTCGCTGCTTCAGTATTCCGGCGTCCTCGCGTTCATCTCGGAACGCCAACGCCACTGAAATTCGGGATTCGGGATAAGGGAAGGCTTCCCGGAGCTCCTTTCCTCAGTGGCGGCCGGCGGCTCGCCGGCCACGATTGAAGAAGAGAAATCAGCGACCGAGCTTGCGCCCGATGACCGTCGCGATATGGAACGTGAAGTAAAGCTCCCCGTCAACCCGCTTCGGCGTCGCGCCGCTCAAATCTTCCTTCAGATCGCGCTCAATCAAAGCGCGCGCCTGCTCAGCTCGGTCCGCCGGCGTCTGCGAGGTTGCAAGCCATCGCTCTACCGGGTTGTCGAATTGATCGGAATAAAACCGCACGATCTCGACGCCCGTCGATGCCAACACCGCCGCCAGTTCGCTCAGCGGCAGCGCGCGAGTGTGCGACGTATCGCGCAGCTTCTCGAAGCCGTTGTAGTAGGCCGCGCGCTCGGGATGCTCGCTGGAAATCAAGTCCTGGATCGCGATCGTGCCTCCGGGTCGGCACACTCGCGCCATCTCCCCGATAACCTTGCGCGGTTGGTCGAAGTGATGGACCGCGTAGCGGCAAACGACCACATCGAAAGCGCCGTCTTCGAACGGTATCCGGTCCGCATCGGCGAGCTGAAACCGCGCGTTGCTTATCCCGCGATCCTTCCGCGCCTGCTCCGCGATCTTCAAGGGAGCTTCGGTGAGATCGACTCCCACCACTTCGCGGCAGGCCTCGGCAAACCCCAACGACACGTGCCCCGGCCCGCAGGCGACGTCGAGCACTCGCGCATTCCGGTCCGGCGCGACTTCCGCAACCAGCCGCTCGATTCGCTTGCGATCGCGGATCTGCGGCGATGCGGCATAGTCGTTGGCCTGGCGAGTAAATTCGTCGCGAACCAGATCTTTGTGTTCCACGTGAGTTCTCCCTGCGGATATGCAATTCAGCATTCTTTTGAACGTCACTTTCCCGGGCAAGAACCATCCCGCCCCGTCGCGCTGCGAACGCTTGCATGCGGAAAAGGCTTAATGGTACCTGAAACGTGGATTCGAGCGCGCGACGCCGGATTCCATCCATTCAAGACGGAGGACTAGCGAAGTTGGACTTCGGATTTTCTGAAGAACAGGAGATGTTGCGGGATGCGGCCAAGCGCTTTCTGGCCGACAATTGCCCCACCAAATTCGTCCGCCAGATGATGGCGGATGGGACGGCCCACGACCAGGGCTTCTGGAAAAAGATCGTCGAGCTCGGATGGCCCGGGCTTTTGATTCCGGAAAACTACGGCGGCCAGGGCGGCAGCTTCCTCGACATGACTGCCATCGTCGAAGAAGCCGGCAAGGCTCTCGTACCCGGCCCCTTCTTCACCAGCGCCCTGCTCGGCGCGCCGCTGGCGATCGAAGGCGGCTCCGATGACCTGAAGAAATCGATCCTGCCGCAGATGGCCAAGGGCGAATTCATCGGCACCGCGGCGATCGCCGAGGCAGCCGGCCGTTTCGATGCGGGCGGCATCCAGATGAAGGCCACCAAGAGCGGCTCCGATTACGTACTGAGCGGCGAGAAGTTCTTCGTGCCCGATGCTCACGTCGCCAACGGCATGGCCGTCGCAGCCCGCACCAGCGGCAGCGGCGAAAACGGAATCTCGCTCTTCCTCGTTCCATCCAACGCCAAGGGTCTCACCGTCACGCAGCTCAAGACCGTCGATATGACGCGCCGCCTGTGCCACGTGAAATTCGACAACGTGAAGGCGGAAGGCATGCTCGGCAAGGTGGACCAGGGATGGCCCATCCTAAGCCGCGTGCTCGACATCGCGACCGCGGCGCTCGCGACCGAGATGGTCGGAACCGCGCAGAAGGCGCTCGACCTGTCGGTCGATTACGCGAAGACCCGCGTGCAGTTCGGCAAGCCGATTGGTTCGTTCCAGGCCGTGAAACACAAGTGCGTGGACATGATGGTCGCCGTCGAGAACTCGCGTTCACTTGTCTACTACGCATGCTGGACGGTAGATACGCGCAACGAGGAAGCGAAGACCGCGGTCCCGATGGCCAAGGCGTACGCCTCCGACATGGCCAAGAACGTAACCTCGGAAGCAATCCAGGTGCACGGCGGAATCGGCTTCACATGGGAACACGATATGCACTTGTTCCATCGCCGCGCCCTCGCCGGCGAAGCGAACTTCGGCAACGCCCCCGTCCATCGCGAGACCGTCGCGCGCTCGCTCCTGGGCTAAGCCGACCAAGCAAGAAGAAGCCGAAACGGCGCAGCGAGAAAATCGCTGCGCCGTTTTTCTTTCCTGCAGGCCCGGCTTCGTCAGCCATCCGCCAGGCACTGGTTGGCCTCGCTCTCGACTGCCGTTCCCTTGAAGAAATCGCGATTGGTCGCGGTCCAGAAGTGCACCGCGTTGGCGAACACGAATTCCTTCAATTGCCCGGAATCGATCAGCTTGTCCTCCACCAGTTCGTACGCCTCCTCGGCGCATTCCAGCATGTCCGGCACGTCCCAGTGCCCGATATCCGATCCATACAGCGCCTTCAGCTTCGCGTCGAACGGCGTGCCCATCGCCTTCCACGCCAGCGCGTTCAGCGGATCGTCGCCCTCGCATCCGAAGTAGAAGCTGGTGGTGAAAATGTCCCGGATATCTTCCGGCGACTTCACGCCCGACGGTTCGAACTCGTCGAGCAGGTTCGCATCGTAACCGGCGCCCATCCGGTTGAAGAGGCTTTCCAACACCTCATCGGCGCGACCGTCCGCGACTTTGCCGCCGAATTTGCGCGCGTAGCCGAGCAGCGCATCGCGATCGATGAGGCCCGGATTGTAAAGCTGCATCGCCTCGGCGTTGCGCTTCTTCCAATGCCCAATCAGGTCGGAGTACAGCGAGCGCGCCCACGCCATCCCGCCTTCAAGAAACGCAAAGCGCAGTTTCGGAAATCGCTTCGGAACCCCGCCCATGAACAGTCCGCGGCACACCGCCTCCGCGCTCGCGGCGAAATTGCCGAGATGGTTGTGCACGTAGTTGGATACTGACGTACGGCTGCCCCATCCGTAGCCGACGGAATGAAAGGTCGGCGCGATCCCGAGTTCCACGCACTTCGCCCAGACCGGATCGTAGTCATGCTCGCTGTCGAGGCCGAAGGTGTCCATCCAGTAGGTGAAGCGCGCCGCCTCGGGCCACCGCCTGGCGGCAAAGGGAATCGGCCGGCGCGCGTAGCTCGCCATCATCACCGACTTAAGCCCCAGTGTGCGCACGGCGTACTCGAGCTCCGCGATCGCCTCATCGGGGGTATGCATCGGAATCAGCGCCGCCGGCGTCATGCGGTCCTCGAATCCGCGAAACGTCTCCGCCTTCATCACGTTGAGCGCGCGCGCAGATGCTCGGCGCAGTTCCTCATCGGGAAGCTCGATCAAGATGAGCCCCATCGTCGGATAGACCACCGAGAAGTCGAGACCCATCTCCGGCAGCCGCTCGTACATCAGCTTGGGAAAAATCGCCGTCGCGAGGTCGGTCGTGTTGCGTGCGGGAATAGCCCACCACGTCGGCCGCAGGTTTCGCCGCTCCCGGCGTTCCTCGACCGAGAACTTGCTCCATCGCGGATCGGCAAAGGTGTCAAAGTACGCAGTCTGGAAGCGCTCCACCGCCCTGGGCCCCGCAACCGACTTGAGGTAGTCCAGGAAAACCAACGGGAACTCGAAGGTGTGCCCGTCGGAATCGATAATCGGATGGTTCAGGCGCGCGCGAATTTGTTGCGACTTGGTGAGCTGCATCGTGACGTCCCCGCCCACCGATACGACATGCGCGATGTAATGACAAACGCGCCCGCCGCTCATTGCGTTTATGCAGGAGCCGCGCGTAAATACCCACAACAATCACAGGAGCGCTGCCATGGCTGAGATGGGAATTTATGAAACGATGCGGACCCTGCGAGCGGTGCGAAAGCTTCGCCCGGATCCCATTCCCGACGATGTCCTCAAGCGCGTGCTGGAAGCCGCGACCTGGGCGCCCACGGGAGGAAATCGTCAGCCCTGGCGCATCGTGCTCGTCAAGGAACGCGCAAAGAAGCAACGCTTGGGAGAGTTGTACTCGCGAAGCTGGAAGGCTTATGTCGGCCACTACCACGCCGCGATCCCGGCCAGCGTTCCGCAGGACGTTCGTGAACGGACTCTCAGGACGCTGAAGGCCGGAGACTACCTGGCGGAGCACTTCGGCGATGCGCCCGCGGTCGCGGTGTTCTGCTTCAACCCCAACAACATGGCGATCACCGACTCGAAGCAGAAGCGCCCGTCCGTGGTTGGCGGCGGCTCGGTTTACACTGCGGTAGAAAACCTGCTACTCGCGGCCCGCGCAGAGGGCCTTGGATGCGTGCTGACTACGCTCCTTTGTGAATCGGAGCCCGAGGTGCGCGAGCTGCTTTCAATTCCCGACCCCTGGTACACGGCCGCCGCAGTGCCGATTGGCTACCCGGTGGGGCGCGGCCACGGTCCAATCAATCGCGAACCGATCGAGAAACTCGTGTTCCTGGATTCCTGGGACAAGCAACTCTGATCGCGCTCAGGCAGCCTGCGCGGCGTAGGGAGTGACGGCGGCGATTAGCTGATCGGGCCGAATCGGCTTCTCGATGTACCCGTTCATGCCCGCGTCGCGGCATCGCGCAGCGAATTCTTCAGAGGTATATGCGCTCAAGGCCAGGATCGGAACCGCGTGTCCGTCGGGCAGCGCTCGAATCTCGCGTGTTGCTGCGATACCGTCGAGCACGGGCATATCGACATCCATCAGGATCAGATCGTAGGGGTTGCGGCGCACCGCCTCGACAGCCTGCGCGCCGTCGCCGACCACATCCACGCGATGGCCTGCCTTGCCAAGCGCGATCACCCCGATAGTTCGATTAACCGACGCGTCATCGGCGAGCAGAATCTTGAGCGGACGCCCCGAATGCACATTGCGCGCATCCGCGGTCGATCGCGGATTGCGCAGCGCCTCTGTGAGCTGCTCACGATGAGCCGGCAGCGAGAGAATCGGGACGCCCTCGTTCATCATCGGGCGCTGCTCGGCAACCCCGCCGGTCCGATACAGCACGATCAGGCGCGGAGCACTGGTCGACTCCGTAGCGCATCGCACCAGCTCGGCCGCAGCCGCGGATTCGTTGTGAATCGCAAGCTCGGCCAGCAGCACGGCATTGAACGCCATCTCGCCATTACCGCTGTTCGACATCAGCCTTTGCGCTTCGGCAATGGTCGGGACGGCATCCGCCATTCCGCCGGCATCGACGATATGCCGGCGCATCGCCTCTGCGCTGAATTTGCCGCATCCGGCGATTAGCACTCGCAAATCATGCAGGGCCTTTACGCGCTCGACCACGACGGTCTCCGGCGCAAGCCGCAGCGTGAACCAGAATTTGCTCCCCGCTCCAGGATTGCTCTCCACGCCGATCTGCCCACCCATCGCCGTCACCAGCCGGCGGCTGATTGCCAGTCCGAGGCCGGTCCCGCCGTAACGGCGTGATATGGAGGAATCGCCCTGGACGAAAGGCTCGAAGATTTTCGCCGCGGTCTCGGGGTCGATTCCGATACCGGTGTCCTTCACGACGAATCTGACCGCCTTGTTACCTTCGTCATCGACCCCAAGCTCGGCTTCGCAAAAGATGCCGCCTTCGGAGGTGAACTTGATCGCGTTTCCGATCAGGTTTAGCAGCACCTGGCGCAGGCGTCCTTCGTCGGTGGTAACAGTAGCCGGCACGTCGGGTGCGACGTAACTGGCGATTTCCAGCCCCTTGGCATGTGCGCGAGGCGCAAGAAGATCGACCGCGCTCTCCAGCACGCCCGCGATCGACACCTCGCTGGATCGGATGTCGATGCTTCCGGTTTCGAATTTCGAAAAATCCAGGATGTCATTGATTATCGTGAGCAGCGCCTCGCCCGAATCGCGCACCGTGGCCGCATAGCGATGCTGCTGCGAATCGAGGCGGGTAGACATCAGCAGGTCCGACATCCCGATGATGCCGTTGAGCGGAGTGCGCAACTCGTGGCTGACGGTGGCGAGAAATTCGGACTTGGCGCGGCTTCCGGCTTCCGCCTCCTGGTAGGCAGCGCGTAGCTCTTTGATGAGCGATGAGTTCTCGTGGCGCAATCCTATCGTCTCGTAATACGAGCGATTGAGACTCACCGCCCACATCACGAGGCTGACCGTGTAGATGATGGCTCCGACGCCGGTTGCGATGGAGAGCAGCGTCCCGTGGACCAGGTAGATAGCGATTACGGGAGTGACGAGCGGAAACGCGTATGCGTAGTAGGCGCGCGTGCAGAAAGCGCGATTGGTGATAGTCGAGGTCAGAATGGTGAGGAGCAGCGCCGCCATGAAGATGCTCTCGATCGGCGCGGAAGCAAGCGTGAAACACCATCCTGCGAATCCCCACAGGCTACCGGTTACGAACGACAACAGTACGTAGCGGTTCGTCCAGATCGGGGTCGCTTCGGGGCCTGGCTTGGCCGCAAAATAGCCGCGAAACAGCGCGCGATACCCGAAGGTCGCCAGCGTGAAAGCGATAAACAGAAAGATCGGTTGCCAGTGCGGAACGTGCCGCCAGAAAACCGCGCACGCCGCGGCCATCCCGCCCAGTGCTCCGTAGAGATTTCGCGATCCCAGACGGAACATGGTCGCGAGCATCTCGGTACGGATGAGGCGATCGCGTTCGCTCGCTTCCTGGGCTTGCGCCGCTAAGCTCGGTGAGGGCATCAGACTCGCTGCGATTCTACCAAATCTTGCCAGTATTAGGCGATTTGCGGCCCCAATATGCAGGACTCACCTCAAGCGAAGGAATTATTGCCTTGGGGCTACTGAACGAAGTGACACACGAGAGCGGCGAAGAATTGAACGCCAGAACAATGAGTGGGCCGAATGATCTGGATCTGCTGGTTGCGGGGGAAGGATTTGAACCTTCGACCTCCGGGTTATGAGCCCGGCGAGCTACCAGACTGCTCCACCCCGCCCGCGCAGTCTACCGGTCGTTAGTGAAACGGGTCAACTGACTCTGGCGTGCTGAACAAACGATCCCGGAGGTTGAACCGACCGATCGAAGTACAAATCATCCCGCCTGCGGGCTATCGCCGAAAACGGCCCTGCAGGTTTGCAATCGCGGCGCGCGGCACGCGCTGGTCCACTCCGAGGTCTGCGAATTCGTCGTCCGCAATGCCATCGCAGAGTCGCTCGATCTGAAAAAGGATTGTTGCAACCTCGGAAAAGTCGAGAGCCGCAGCTCCCATCGATTCGCGAATCCGCTCGATCTGACGTGTGCGACTTTCCGCGCGCGCCTTCCTGACCGCAGGGTCCTCCAGGGTCAGTTGGCGCAGACTGCGCCGGAAGATTCGATACGTCCGATGATGCTTCAGTATCGCGCCGACGATCTGGCTCGACGGTGCATTGACCGAGAGGAGCTTTGCCAATACGACTCGTTCCTCTTCTTCCCAGGCCCGATACACAGCCAGAAAAATCTGCGTCTTGTCGCGGAACCATCGATAGAATGTCTGCGGCGCGAAGCCCGCGCGCCGCGCGATCCGATTGGTATCGGTGCCGGAAAATCCGCGCCGCCTGAATTCCTCGGACGCGGCGGCAATCAACCTGGCCGGTGTTGAGTCGGCCCCTACGGCGGCCTCACGGCTGAGGGAAGACTTGCGCATATTCGTGATGCGTCTCTGATTACCGCGCCCGATCGATTCTGGCAACGGAACCGACGTGCGGGCGGTTGTCTCACACCCGCCGTGTGATATAGATATCACTCTCCGCGCGAGGAGGCATCAATATGAACATTAGATTCGCGACCGGCGTGCCATCTGCCTCGGATACGGTAGAGGCGTGCGGCGTGCCTCTCGCGGTGCATCGCACGGGTTCCGGACCGGCGGTAGTGTGCCTTCACGCTATCGGCCACGGGAGCGGAGATTTCGAGGCGTTCGCCTCCGCGACCAGCGACAGTTTCCAGGTGGTTCGTATCGATTGGCCGGGACAGGGACGCTCAGGGCCTGACCATGAACCACCTCGCCCGGCGCGTTACGCGGAACTTCTCGGTATCGTCCTGGACCAGCTCGGCATTCGCGAGCCAATCATCATCGGGAATTCGATCGGGGGCGCCGCGGCGATCGTCTACGCAAGCCGGCAGCCTGTCCGCGCCCTGGTCTTGTGCGACACCGGCGGGTTGGTCGAGGTGAATCGCACCGTTCGCACCTTCTGCGGCGTCTTTGCCCGCTTTTTCGCGGCCGGCGAACGCGAGGCACGGTGGTTCAAACCCGCGTTTCGCGCTTACTACCGGTTCATCGTGCTCCCAGCCAACGCTGCCGCCAGGCAGCGCGAGCGGATCATCGATGCCGGCTACGAACTTGCGGGCACGATGCGCTCGGCGTGGGAGGGCTTTGGGCGGCCGGATGCTGACATTCGAGAACTCGCGACCTCCCTGGCGGTTCCGGTCTGGTTTGCCTGGGCCCGGAGCGACAAGGTGATTCCGCTCTCGGCATGTATGCCGACTATCCAGCGGATGAAAAATGCCTCTGTCACCGAATTCGACGCGGGGCACGCAGCGTTTCTGGAGCAACCAGAGAAATTCGCGCGCGAATTCCGCGCCTTCGCGGCTTCACTCGATTGCGGTAATCGCGATCACGAGCGCGTAGCCCGAACCGGTTAGCGTCCTCTCAAGCCGGAAGCGCTTCAGCCAGCGAGAATTCTGATGTTGCAGTGCCGGTGAACCTTCCCAAATTCGATAATCTCTTTTTCGACTGAGGTCGCATCCGGCTTTGAATCTGTGAGCATCAGTTGCTTGGCAACTGCGTTGTCGACGCCGTCGGCTTCAACATCCAGGTTGTGGTCGTCGCAAATGATAAAGGCCATCGGGACAAGCTCCTTAAACCCGTTCAGCCTACCGGAAGCTGCGCGGTGAGTCATTAATGCTCAGCGCACGCCCATCACGCATCCGCGCGGTTTTGTGGTAAGCGAAGAAGTTGCGGTCCGGACGCGCGTAAGGAGTGCCAGCATGAGTCTCAAAGGAAAAGCTGCCGCAATTGGAATCGGAGAGCTTAAACCGCTCAAGGAGCCCGGCAACCACACCGCACTGGGCTTGATGGGAACAGTAGCGGCAGAAGCGATCGCCGACGCCGGCCTCGAAAAGAAGGACATCGACGGCTTCCTGGTCGGGATGCCATTCTCCGATCCGGGGATGATCTACCCGGCCAGCGCAGCCGAGGTGTTCGGGCTGACCGCGCGGATGCTCAACGTGGTCGATATCGGAGGCGCCAGCCCGGCAGGGATGATATGGCGCGCCGCCGCGGCGATCGATGCGGGCCTGTGCAACGCCGTCCTGTGCATCGTCGCGGACCTGAACCGCGCCGGCGATCAGCGAGTGCCGACGGTTTCGGTCCAGCGCGAGTTCGAGGCGCCGTACGGCAATATCGGGGCGAACTGCGGCTATGCGATGATCGCGCATCGCCATATGTTCGAGTTCGGCACCACGCCGCGTCAGATGGCCAAGGTCGCCGTCGATCAGCGCGCCAACGCGCTCAAGAACCCGCTGGCTACCTTCAATGACAAGGCACTCACGATTGACGAGGTGCTGTCGTCGCGGATGATCGTCGACCCGCTGCACCTGTTCGAAATCGTAAGCCCGGTGAGCGGAGGCGCCGCGGTGATCGTCGCATCTCCTGAAGTTGCCAAGCGCGCGAAGCATCCTCCCGTCTGGCTCCTGGGTGCGGGCGAATGCGCCAACCACGCGACTATCACCTATGCGCCATCGATCGTTGAATCGCCTATCAAGCCCGCCGCTGAAACCGCATTCAAGATGGCGGGACTGGCGCCCAAGGACATGGACTTGGTCTGCCCCTACGACTGCTACACCATCACCGTGATCGTCACGCTCGAAGACGCGGGGTTTTGCAAGAAAGGTCAAGGTGGACGGTTTGTCGAAGAGCATGACCTTACATGGAAAGGCGACTTCCCCTGCAACACTCACGGCGGCCAGCTCTCTTTCGGGCAGCCGGGGCTGGCTGGAGGGATGAGTCACGTCACCGAGGCGATTCGGCAGTTGATGGGCCGGGGAGGCGAGCGCCAGGTCAAAAACGCGCACCTCGGTTACGTCAACGGCAACGGCGGAATCATGAGTGAACAAGTGAGCCTGGTACTGGAGCGTCGATCATGAGCGAATATTTCAAGCCGCTTCCCAAGCCGAGTCCCACGAGCCAGCCGTTCTGGGATGCAGCCAAGCGCCACGAACTGAAGCTTCAGTACTGCGGGCGTTGCAAAGCATACGTTTACTATCCGCGCGATCGATGCCCGACGTGCTTCACGCAGAACCTTGAATGGCGGCCCGTCAGCGGGCGCGGAAAAGTCTACAGCTACACCGTCGTACGGCGCGCATCAGCGAGATCCTTCGGCGATGGTCCCTACGTGCTGGCGATCGTGCAGCTCGACGAAGGACCGCGGATGACGACCAACATAGCCGCATCGCCCGAACAGGTTCGCGTGGATATGCCGGTCACGGTCCATTTCGATGACGTGACGCCTGATCGCACGCTGGTGAAATTCAAACCGGCCTAGTCAAAGGAAGCTAGGCCAGCAACACCGCGACGATTCCGGTCAGGAAGATTCCGTCAAAGGTCCCTGCTCCGCCGATCGAGGCGACCGGCGCACCCAGGTCGCGCAGTTTACCCAGGTTCATTATGTCCGCGCCGATCAGCGTGCCGACGACGCCACTGACGTAAGCGACCGCATCTGGATGCGGCGATCCAAATACCCAACCTACGGTAGCAGCCACCAACGGCGGGATGAGCATCGGCGTGGCGATTCCCATCCCGCGAACCGGGCGCGCAAAGCGATGCACCACGAACGCAACGATCGCGATGCCCAGCAGTGAGGGGAAGATGGCCGAGGGCCAGTGCGTCAGCACGTATGCCGAGATCGCCAGCGGCACGATCGCACCCCCGACATTGATCGCGACCGTGGTGGACCCGCGCGCGTAACGAACCGGCGGCTGATAGCGGACACCGAAATGTTCGACGATCTCGGCGGTATGAACGCCGCCCGAATCTACCTGCGTGATTGGAATGTTGAAATAGCTTCCGACCAGGCTCGCGAGCAGCGCGAGAAACGCGAGATGCGGCGAAAGGCCCAACGCCTGGAACACATAGTTGATGACGCCGATCTGGATTAGCGCGAAGAGGAATGCAAGGCCGAAGAAAAAGAGCAGCGCGTAGAGAAAGAGGAACGGCCCGAAAAACACGCGCAATGATAACACGCTGCTGCTCGCAGGGCAGTGCAGGTCTGGAAAAAGCGTGTGAACAATACCGGATACCCGCTCGCCTGTCTTCGGCGGGACAATTTCGACGACTTTTCGCTCGGAAAAGTCAATCCGTTCGCGGTTTGGGACAACGCGTCGATGGCACGAAACTGGCTGCTATCGGATTTACGGATTACGTCGGTTTCAAGGAGGCTTCTTATGAACCGTTTTGCTTATGCTCTAGGAGTAGTCGCGATTGCCGCCGTCGTGTCATTTCCCGCGTTCGCGCAGGATTCAACGTCCTCGAAGGTGACGGGCGTCATCCAGAAAGGAAACAAGACCATCGTGTTCGAGAACAACAGCGAAGGCCTGAACCTCGATCAGATCGGCGCATTCAGCAAGGTGAAGACGAGCGACCCTGCCTTGGCTGACAAGCTCGCGAGAAACCCCAAGCTGGTGACCGACGATTCGTTCGTCAGCAAGCATCCGGCCCTGCAGCAATACCTCGCGAAATATCCGACCGCACGCGATGACATCGTCGCGAATCCGGGCAACTACCTGACGCCGGTCAATGGATCCGCCTGGCAGCACGCTGCGCCCGGGCTGAACAACTAAGTTGAATGGGGCTGGTTAACCGTGGCGGATGCGCGGGAAAAACCGCGGCAACGCACTGAACGCGCCCGCGTATGATTTTCCCATCGCCCGCTCCTCAGCCGGAATCCTGAACATCATCAGGATGCCGTTGCCGACCGAGAATGCGATCGCGGTTATCCAGGCCCCGCCAATCATCGGAACCGCTATCATCTCAATAGCTACGGCCACGTAATTGGGATGCCGGAGGAACCGGAACGGTCCACCGGTCACGGGCGGGGCATTGGGCAGCACGATGATCCGTGTGTTCCATCGCGGCCCCAGCGTGAAGATCACCCAGTAGCGAAGAAACTGTGCAAAGAGTTCCGCAATTACCGCGATAGCCGCGATTGCGGGCGGGGCACCATGGCCACGCATCACGCGCTCGATGACGCAGGCCACAAGGAAGGCGCTGTGAAACACCACCATCGCGGGGTAATGTCCCTGCCCCGCTTCGATCGCGCCGGCGGCGAAAGCGCGCGCGGCGTTGCGTTGCGCAATTGCGAGTTCGACGCCGCGTTCAGCGGCGAGTGCGGCGATGACCCCCAGGTAGACCGGGAGCGAAATCACCATCCGAGCAGCAACATCTCGATCGAGAATCCGGGTCCCATCCCGATTAGCACCCCGTACTCACCCGGCTTGGCGACGTCGGCATGCATCAGATCTTCCAGGATGTAGAGGACCGACGCAGACGAGAGGTTGCCCATCTCACCGAGATTGCGCCACGAACGCGCCAAGGCGCCCTCCGGCAGTCGCAGTGCGCCCTCAAGTGCCTGCAGCACTTTGGGGCCTCCGGTGTGCGCGATCCAGTGACGAATGGAGGAGCGCTGGAGTCCGTGCTCGCTCAGGAAGGAATCGACTTCGCCTTCGATATTCTCGGCGATCAGGTTGGCGAGCCGCGCAGAGAGGACGATCTTGAAACCGCTGTTCACGAGATCCCAACCGAGGATATCTTCGGTGCCGGGATAGAGAATCGAGCGGGTGCCGATGACGCGCGGCGACTTCGCAGGGCGGCGATCAGCGTTGCCTACCACTGCCGCTGCGGCGCCATCGCCAAAGAGACCCGATGCGATGATGTTCGCCACTGACAGGTCTTCGCGCTGCAGAGTCAGCGAACACAGCTCCACCGACATCAGGACTGCAATCTCATTCGGAAAGGCGCGTACGTAGTCGGTGGCCCTGGAAAGCCCGGCCGCGCCTGCCACGCATCCAAGGCCGAATATCGGCGTGCGCTTTACGTTGGGTTTCATCCCAAGTGCGCTGATGACCCGGGTATCGATACTGGGGGTGGCGATTCCGGTCACGGTCACGAAAAAGAGATGGTCAACCTCGCGCGGCGCGATCCCGGCGCGCTCGAGCGCCGTTGCCACCGCCGACCCTCCAAGCTCGGGTGCTACCCTAATCCACGCGTCGTTGGTGCTGGCAAAAGTATCCAACGGCGGGTAATCGCTCATCGGAAGGGCAAGGTAGCGTCCCTTTATTCCCAAGGACTGTTGAATTTGGTCGAAGCGCCGAACATCAGAATGGTTGCGGGACCATAGTTCCCGCAGCCGGGAAGTCAGCTTCTCCTGGGCTACATAATTGGAGGGAGGAGCACTGGCTGCGCTTAGAATCGCGGGCGAGTTCGTTTCGCTTTGGATCACTGGCTCTCCGGCTTTCAAATAGAGTTCCCGAGTTCGGAACCGGGGAACATGCTATTCGATCCCGCAAGATTTTGCAGCGGGTAAAAGCGGGTTTCTTGGAGGGGGTCGAACACGGTTTTGGTGACGGTAGACTGTTCGCGGCCCTGTGGCAACCGTGTGCCCTTGTTCGGCAGAAGGCTTCCGATAAGATTACGGGCGCAATGACTTCCGAATTTCGCGATGAATTAGTCCAAATCCTGGTACGCGAAGCCTACGTAGAGCGGCAGGTTACTCTCTCTTCCGGCAAGGTTTCGGACTATTACCTCGATTGCAGGCCGGTCATGCTCCTGCCGCGCGGATCTTACCTGGCAGGCGAGCTGATGCTGGATTTGATTGCGGCCGAGGGTATCGAGCAGATAGCCGGGATGGCGGTGGCGGCAATTCCGGTCATCAGTTCCATAATCGCCGCGGCCCACCGGCGAAATATCCCCCTGCGCGGGAGCTTCGTGCGGAAGGAAACCAAAGCCCACGGGATGCAGAAGCGAATCGAGGGAGCCTTCAAACCGGGACTTAAAACCGCGGTTCTCGACGATGCCGTCACGACCGGTGGATCGACCCTGGAGGCCCTCGCGGTGCTGCGCGAAGCGGGGGCGAATGTGACCCATTCTTTCGCCCTTGTGGACCGGAACGAAGGCGGCAGGGAAGCACTAACCAACGCTGGTCTGAAATATCGGTTTGTCATTGACGCGAACGAGATTCGCAGCACCGCCAGATCGCAGAAGTAACGCTCTTTTTTCCGCAACCAAGTCAATGGGCTCCGGGCCGCGCCATCCTTCGCCAATTCTGGGCACGACGCGGTTCACGGCTATTTTTGGCGATCCGGTCGAGCACAGCCTGTCGCCGACGATGCACAACGCGGCTTACGCGGCGCTGCGCATGGATCGGCGCTATGTCGCCTTTCATGTGACGCCAAAAGCGCTGACCTCCGCGCTTCGCGGTATCCAGGCCATGGGAGTCCTGGGGATAAATCTGACAGTGCCGCACAAGGAAGCGGCCTTGCGGGTGATGGATCAGGTCAGAACCGAGGGAATTCTGCTCGGTGCGATTAACTGCGTGATCAATCGAAATGGCAAGCTCATCGGGGACAACACGGATGCGCGCGGCCTTGAGCGCGATCTACGCAGGCTCGCGATCAGAACTAAAGGACGCACGGTCCTGATTGTGGGCGCGGGCGGCGGAGCGGCATCTGCCGCGCTTGCGGTGAAACGCCTGGGGGCGTCGCGGGCGATCATCGCGAACCGCACGCGATCGCGCGCAGGAGCGCTCGCTCGACGATGCGCACGGGTATCGCGTGCAGGCACGGTTTTCGAAGGAGCCGGCCTGGAATGCCTCCGCGACTCCCGCCTTCTCGCCACGACTGCATGCGTCATCAACGCAACCCCGATGGGACTCACTACCGGAAGTTTTGTCCCTCTGAACTATGGGGCCACGCCGTCGGATTGCTTTTTCTACGACCTGCTATATGCGCGAAGACCAACGCCCTTCCTGCAAGGTGCGATTCGAGCACGGAGAAAATGCGCCGACGGGGCCGGAATGCTGGTCGAGCAGGGAGAACTGGCTTTCAAGCTGTTCAACGGTGTCGCGGCTCCGCGAGGGGTGATGCGGCGGGCGTTGATGGATGCGCTGGGACGCAAATGACGGCAGGAGCCTCTGGATGAACGGCCGGATCAACCACGTGATGCTCAACGTCAACCGCTGGGATGAAGCCAGGCGCTTTTACGGCTGGTTCCTGCCGAAGATCGGCTATCCGAACGAGATGGCTTATGCGACGGATTCACCGAAACGAGGCGGAGGATGGTGGAACGATCACGCCTCGGTGTGGGTGCAGGAGGCGGACGCATCGTTTCGCACCGATCAATTCCATCGCCATCGGGTCGGCCTGTGCGAAATCGCGTTCGCCGCGGAAAGCCGAAAGCAGATCGACGAGCTCGCGACTGAAATCGAAAAGCACGGCGGCAAAGTAACCGATCCGCCGCGCGAATATGACTACGCGCCCGGCTATTACGCGATTTTCTTTACCGACCCCGATGGCTTGAAGCTGGAAGTCGTACACCTCCCGTAGGCGGCCACTGGAACGAAGCGTCACCGGGTCAGCAGACTACGGCGGCGTTTGTCCCTCTCGATCAGATATTTCATCACCGGCTCGGGCGCATGCTTCGACGATCCGTCGAAGGGCGGCTGCGGATCGTATTCGATTTCAACCTGGATCGCCTGCGCAACGGTGTCGCCCGCGATTTTGCGCGCGAGTCGCAGACCCATGTCGATTCCCGACGCGACGCCGGCGGCTGTGACGATCTTGCCCTGTTCCACCACGCGCTCCGAGGTTGGAATCGCGCCGAAGCCGGCCAACCGGTCCATCGATGCCCAATGCGTCGTCGCCTTGAGCCCACGCAGCAGACCGGCAGCGCCAAGAATGAGGGAGCCGGTGCAGACCGAGGTTGTCCAGGAAGTGGTCGCATGAATTTTGCGGACCCAATCGAGCATCGCAGGCCGGGCTCGCACTTGCTCTTCTCCAAATCCTCCGGGCACCACCAGTATGTCGGTTCGGGTAACTTCCGAGACGGAACGATCGGCATTTAACGCCAACGATTTAACGTCGTTTCGTTTGAGCCCGGTCGTTTCTCCAACGAAAACGACCTCCGCATCGGGCATGCGCTGAAACACTTCGTACGGACCGACCGCATCGAGGACAGTCATTCCGTCAAAAATTAGGATTGCTACCTGCATCTGAACTCCTCTTGTTGCATCAAGCGCTGAGCCGGCGTGCGGCGTCTGCCACCTTGGGACGGAAACGGTTTCGATATGCGCTGGGCGGAACGTGTAGCTCGCGCATGAACGCGCGGCGCATCGATTCCCGGGTGCCAAAGCCGCAGTTGCCCGCGATCGCATCCACGGTGTCGGCCGATTCCTCGAGCCGGCGCCGCGCCGCCTCGATTCGTGCCTTCTCAACGTAAGTGGCCGGCGTCATGCCCGTTTCGCGCACGAAGATTCGCGCAAAATTGCGCGCGCTCATCGCGGCGCGTTTTGCCAGCCTGGCGACCGACAACTCCTCCGACAGATGATCTCCAATCCATCGCTGGACGTCGCGAATCGGCTCGCGGTCGGCACCCTGCATCGCAAGCTGAACGGAGAACTGCGATTGCCCTCCCGGCCGGCGCAGAAACATCACCAGCTCGCGCGCCACTCCAAGCGCGACGCGCCGCCCGTGGTCCTCTTCCACCAAAGCAAGTGCCAGGTCGATTCCGGCCGTCACGCCCGCCGACGTATAGATGCGTCCGTCACGCACGAAGATCGGATCGGTTTCGACCTTTAAGGTTGGAAAGCGGCTTTGAAGCGTCTGGCAAGATCGCCAATGGGTCGTCACCGCGCGTCCGTTCAGTAGCCCGGCTTCGGCGAGCACGAAGGTGCCCGTGCATACGGAACAGAGCCGCCGCACTCGTGGCGCCATTTGGCGCAGCCAGGTTATCAGCGTCGGTTCCCGCGCTGCCTGGGTAACTCCGCGGCCTCCCGCGACCATCAGCGTGTCGACAGGCTCCTCGATATCGTCGAAGGCCTTATCAACCATAAATTTGAGCCCACTCGACATCGCGAGTGACCCGCGATTCGCGGCCGTCAGGACCACCTCGTATTCGGGGGCCTTTGCAATGCCCTCGTCGATCATCCAGCGCGATGCGCGCGCGAATACTTCGAGCGGACCCGTGATGTCGAGGATCTGCGCATCAGGGAATCCCAGCATCACGATGCGGCGGGGGCCCGCTGGCCGCGGCGCGACCCTCTTGATGCGGCGAAGGTTGTTCATGCGTTTCATGCGGAGAAGCTTCGCAGCTATGCCCATTGTCTGCAACTGACACTACGGCACATTTCCTGCCAACCGCGCCCAAGAAGCGGACTTCAGACCCGCGTGGTGAAGGAGCTATTGTAAGATCACGATGAGCTACGCCGGTGACCGACTGATCTACGATGCTGACAGCCACCTGATGGAGTTGCCCGACTTCCTTTCGGCGCACGCGGATCCGGGTATGCGAGATCGGCTTCCGCCACTCGGCAGCAGGACCACCGGGTTGTTCGATCCGGGCCAGCACGTGGGCAAGCAGGGCCTGCCGCCGGAAGCGGTTGAAAAGCTTCTAGAGCTCGGAGATCGGCTCACGTTCGGACCCAAATGGCACGACGCGCTCGGGTCTTTCAGTGGCAAGGAGCGTTCGGCCGCGCTCGATATGCTCGGTTTCAAGCAGCAGGTCGTCTTCTCATCGTTCTGCGCCAGGCTGATTTTCGAATCATCGATGGACGTTCGCTACGGAGCCGCTCGTGCGCATAACCGGGCAATGGCGGAGTTCTGCAGCAACGACCCGCGTTTGATTGGAGTCGCGATGGTGCCGCTGGACGATCCGGAGCTGGCGCTCGCCGAAATCACCTACGCGGCGGAATTGGGATTGGGTGCGATCTGGATCGCAGCGGATGCGCCTGGCGGACGCTCCCCGGGCCATCACGCGCACGATCGCATCTGGGCCACGCTCGCCGAGCGACGCTTGCCGTTCATCCTTCACGTCGGCAGCTCGCCGCTGCGCATCGCAGACGAATGGATGAATGACGGCGTTCCCAACCGGGTCTCGGCACGCGGCGGCGCGGAAGTTATCGGGTCCAAGGATCTCACGGTCATCCATCAACCCGCCCAACGATTCATCTCGGTGCTGGTGCTCGATGGCGTGCTGGAACGCTTTCCGGACTTGCGCGGCGGTGTGATCGAAATAGGCGCGGGATGGGTGCCGGACATGATTCGCCGCCTCGATCACGCGGTCGAAATCTGGAGCAAATCGGAGCCGCACCTCAGGGAGATGAAGCGAAAGCCGTCGGAGCAGATCCGCGCGCAGCTTCGTTTCACGCCCTACCCTTTCGAGAACGTCGCCGCGATGGTCACCGAGTCATTCGAGGAGCTGTACCTGTTTTCATCGGACTATCCGCACGCGGAAGGCGGACGCGATCCGATTGGCAGGTTCGATCGCTCGACCGCGGCACTCAACGCCTCGGCGAGATCCAAATTCTTTTCGGAGAATTTCCGGGTTCTATACCCGAATGCGTTCGCTCAGGCGCGCGATGCCTAGCCGAACATCTCCTTGAGCTTGTCCACGAAGCCCTTGGAGAGAGGATGATTGACGGCCTTGCCGTCGAGCTTGGCGAATTCCTCGAGGATCTCGCGCTGGCGCGCAGTTAGGCTGCGCGGAGTCTCCACCACCACCCGGATCAGCTGGTCGCCGCGGCCATAGCCGTGTAGATCGACGATGCCCTTGCCCTTGAGGCGCAGCACCTTGCCCGACTGGGTCCCTGACGGAACCTTGAGCTTGACCTTGCCCTCGAGCGTCGGAACTTCGATTTCGCATCCGAGCGCGGCCTGAGGAAAGCTGATCGGCACCTCGATGACGATGTGGTTGTCCTGGCGTGCGAACAGCGAGTGCTCCTTGACGTGGATGATGACGTACAGGTCGCCGGGAATTCCGCCGCCGTAACCAGCCTCGCCCTCGCCCCGCAGCTTGAGCCGCGAACCGTTGTCGACGCCGGCGGGGATCTTCACTGACAACGATTCCTGCTTGCGGATTCGCCCCTGTCCCTGGCACTTGGGGCACGGCTCGGAAATTATCGTGCCCTCGCCGCGACACTGGCTGCACGTCGTGGAGATCGAAAAGAATCCCTGCTGGGTTCTGACCTGTCCACTGCCCCGACAATTGGGACACTGGCGCGCCCCGGTGCTGCCACCCTTTGATCGCGTACCGTTGCAGCTTTCACACTGGGTCAACCGCTGAAAGCGAACGACCTTCTCGGTCCCGCGAGCGGCCTCTTCGAATTCGACTTCCAGGTCGTACCGGAGATCGTCACCGCGGCGAGAACGCGACCGCGCACGGCCGCGGCCGGTGCCGAAGAAATCGCCAAAGATGTCGGAAAAGACTTCCTCGAAGCCTTGCGAGAAATCGAAGCCGCTGAACGGGCCCTGCCCCGGCGCGCCCTGGAACGCGCTATGCCCGAAGCGATCGTACTGGGCGCGCCGCTCCGGATCGGAGAGAATCTGGTACGCTTCGTTTACTTCCTTGAAGCGCTCCTCGGCCTGCTTGTTGCCGGGGTTGCGATCGGGATGAAGCTGAATCGCAAGGCGGCGGTAGGCTTTCTTGAGTTCGTCTTCCGAGGCTCCGCGAGCTACTCCCAGAATCTCGTAATAATCGCGTTTAGTCGCGGGGGGCATCGTGACCGAATCTTAAACGATACGTTACTCCGACGCTATTACCATCCGCGACCGAACGCGAGTTTTTCACCCACAGGCGGTTATTTCACCTCTTTGAAGTCCGCATCGACGACGTCTTCGCCCTCGCCCGGCTTCTTCTCGGTGTCGCCGTGGCCATCCGGCTGCGGCCCTGCCGAGGCCCCGTCGCCTCCCGGCTGACCCTGCGCGCGGGTCTTGCTGTACATCGCCTCGGCCAGCTTGTGCGACGCGTTTTGCAGCGCGTCCGCAGCCTTGTTCATCTCGTCGGCGTCCTTCGACTCGAGCTTGCTCCTGGCATCCGCGAGCGCTTCCTCGATTGACTTGCGAGAGGCATCGTCGAGCTGTGCGCCGTATTCCTTGAGCGTCTTCTCGGTCGTATAGACCAGGTTGTCGAGCTTGTTGCGTGCTTCGGCCTCCAGCCGCCGCTTGTGGTCGTCGGCCGCATGCTGCTCGGCATCGCGCACCATCTGCTTGATATCCGTCTCGGACAGGCCCGAAGAAGCGGTGATCTTTATCGACTGCTCCTTGTTGGTGCCGAGATCCTTCGCGTGGACGTTCACGATACCGTTGGCGTCGATGTCGAAGGTGACTTCGACCTGCGGCATGCCGCGGGGAGCCGGAGGAATTCCGATCAGGTCGAACTGGCCGAGCAGCTTGTTGTCCGCCGCCATCTCGCGCTCGCCCTGGAAGACCCGGATCGTCACCGCCGTCTGGTTGTCCTGCGCAGTCGAGAACGTCTGGCTCTTGCGGGTCGGGATGGTCGTGTTCTTGTCGATGAGCTTGGTGAACACGCCGCCCAGCGTTTCGATACCGAGAGAAAGCGGGGTCACGTCGAGCAACAGAACGTCTTTGACCTCGCCTTTGAGAACTCCGGCCTGGATGGCCGCGCCGACCGCAACGACTTCGTCGGGATTGACGCCCTTGTGGCCTTCCTTCCCGAAGATCTTCTTCACCCGCTCCTGCACCGCAGGCATACGGGTCATTCCGCCGACCAGGACGATCTCATTGATGTCTCCGGCCTTCAGCGCCGCGTCGCGCAGCGCAGTCACGCACGGGCCATCAAGACGATCGAGCAGGTCGGCGCACAGCGCTTCGAGCTTCGCGCGCGTCAGCTTGATGTTCAGGTGCTTGGGTCCCGACTGATCCGCCGTGATGAACGGCAGGTTGATGTCGGTTTCCATCACGGTGGACAGCTCGCACTTGGCCTTCTCCGCCGCTTCCTTGAGCCGCTGCAGAGCCATCCGATCCTTGCGCAGGTCGATTCCCTGGTCGCGCTTGAACTCATCGGCCAGGTAGTCGATTACGCGCTGGTCGAAGTCCTCACCACCAAGGAAGGTGTCGCCGTTGGTCGCCTTGACCTCGAACACGCCCTCGCCCAGCTCGAGGATCGAGATATCGAAGGTGCCGCCACCGAGGTCGAACACCGCGATTTTTTCGTCCTTCTTCTTGTCGAGTCCGTAGGCGAGCGATGCCGCCGTTGGCTCGTTGATAATGCGCAGGACGTTGAGCCCGGCAATCCGGCCGGCATCCTTGGTGGCCTGCCGTTGTCCATCGTTGAAATACGCAGGAACGGTGATGACCGCCTCGGTGACTTTCTCACCCAGGTAGTCCTCCGCCGTCTGCTTCATCTTCTGCAGAATGAACGCGGAAATCTCGGGAGGGCTGTAGCTCTTGCCGCGGATTTCCACCCACGCCGCACCATCCTCGTTCTTGACGACTTTGTAGGGCAACACCTTGGTCGCCTTCTGGACTTCGGCGTCGTCGAAACGCCGCCCCATCAGGCGCTTAATCGCGAAGACGGTGTTGGTCGGATTGGTAATCGCCTGCCGGCGCGCGATCTGGCCAACCAGGCGCTCTCCGGAGTCCGTAAACGCGACCACCGATGGCGTAGTGCGGCTGCCTTCCGCGTTAGCGATCACCACCGGATCGCCACCCTCCATGACCGCTACGCAGCTATTGGTCGTTCCCAAATCAATGCCAATTACTTTTGCCATTTTTTCCTATCGATGCCCTCTGAAATTCAGGGCACCCCTGATTTAATGGATAACCACGATTCCTTTGGTTTCAACTTGAAAATTCCTTCGATTCGTCATCTCTTCGCCTAGCCTGACCCTTTGGCCACCGTCACTCTCGCCGGCCGCAGAACTCGGTCGCCAATTGAGTAACCGCGATGGAATTCCTCGACCACGGTGTTGGGCGGATGAACGTCACTGGGGACGTGGTCGACGGCCTCATGCTTGAGAGGATCGAATTGCTGCCCCGCGGAAACGATCGGAGTCACGCCCTGCGCCTTAAGAAAATCGATCAAGGAGCGCAGCACCATCTCGACGCCCTGGACGATTACGCCGCTGTCGGTGCCGCCGCGCGCAGCTTCGACAGCGCGCTCGAGGTTGTCCACTATCGGCAGCAAGTCGCGCAGCAACCCTTCCTTCTGGATACGTACGCTTTCCTCGCTTTGCTGCCGGATGCGCTTGCGGGCGTTCTCACCGTCGGCGAGGGCTCGCAGGTACTTGTCCTTCAGTTCCGCTATTTCGCGGTCCTTCTCGGCGAGCCTGGCTTCGAGCTCCTGATGGGGCCGGTCGTCGCCGTCCGCCGCCGTCATCTCTTCGGTAAGCGTCACGATGTCCGGATCTCGGGGTTGCCCCTCGCCCTCGACAGAATTCCCCCCACTGTGGTCCTTGCGAAATTTGTTCATGTTGAAAAACCGCGCCAAATCTCAAATTAAGCACGATTCGGCTTCGCGCCAGTGGCGAAGACCAAATGATGTTTGGAAAACGCGGGCCGGACTTAGTGCTCGAGAATCCGAGTCAGGGTTCGGGCGGTATATTCGACCAGGGGAATGACCCGGTCGTAGTCCATGCGTACCGGACCGACAACCGCCAGGCTTCCGGCAGTGGTAGATCCAGCCGCATAGGAAGCGGCTATGACGCTCAGGCCCGCCAGTCGTGGGTCGTAGTTCTCCGACCCTATCGACACCATCAGGCCACTCTGACCAATGCTCCGTTCCAGCAGGTCCAGCAGGGCTGACTTGTCATCCAGCGCGCGCAGCAATTCCCGCATTCGTCCGGGGTCCGCAAACTCGGGCTGCTCGAGCGCCTTCACGCTTCCCTCCACGTACAACTCGGCACGTGGAGTCGTGTCGGCGATCGCACCACCGCCCAGGGCCAGCGCTTCGCGCATGAACTGATCGTACTCGGCACGCTGCTCCTTGAGTTGATGCTCGATCCATCGCCGCGCCTCATCGAGGCTCCGCCCCGAAAGCGACTCGTTCAGGTAACGAGCCATGCGGTCGAGTTCATCCTGCTTGAAGTCGCGCTCGGTCTCGACCAGGCGGTTCTGGACTCGATCGGCGGTGGCGACGAATATCGCCAATACCTGCCGCTCGCGAAGCCGGACAAAGCTCACGCGCTCGATGGTCATCGCTTCGAGGCGAGGGGCCAGGACCAGCGCGGCCTGCCCGGTCAGCAATGCGAGCAGTCGAGGAGTGTCGCGCATGATGTCGGTCAGATCGCGCGGACGGCCCGAATAGTGGAATTCAATCTGCGCGCGGTCTTCGAAGGCTACGCGCGATCTCTCCATCAGGTGGTCGACGTAGTATCTGAATGCCTTATCGGTCGGTACGCGGCCGGCGGAGACGTGGGGCTGTGTCAGGAAGCCGGAATCCTCGAGCTCGGACATGAGGCTCCGGACCATCGCGGACCGTACTCCGAGCGCATGGTGCGCGGCGATTTGTTGCGAACCGACCGGTTCGGCGGTCGCGATGAATTCCTGGACGGTCGCCAGCAGAAGCGCGTGACGCCGTGCGGGAAGCGAGTTGGTTTCGCCGCTCATCCGTGAGGCCTGACGCCAGTTACAATTCTGTTACCGCACCATCGATACATTCAAGGCCTAATGCGATGCAATGGCGGCCGCCGTTCGGGTCGGATAATCTTCCACAGGAACCCAGATGGCACGGCGAAGCAAAGCGGCCAAGCCGAGGCGGGTCTATGTGCCCGCGGTGCCGCGCAACACCTCGTGGCTGGAGAGCGACAGCTACGATCGCCGCGCGTGGTCAGAGATTCTGGCCGGTGCGCCATCGACCAGGGATTTGGTCGAAGCGGGCGGCCGGCTGGTGCCGCATTTCGATGCGCTCCTGACGGACTTCTTTCTCGCCCTGTTCAAGTACAACCTCGTCTGGCTGAAACCCGATGCGGTCCGGCGCTCGGCGAGCCTGAACCGCACCATCCTGGAGCAGCTATTGCCCTCGCCGGCGTTCGAAGCGCTCAAGAGCCGGACCCTCCTCGAGGAAGACAAGGCCGCGATTGCCGCGATGGTGCTCGGCGAGCGCGCGCTCGAGATGATTCGATCGGAGAAGCTGGTCAATCGCAACGAGATGGTTGACCTGTGGGACCTTGAACATCAGGAGCAAGACCTGGAATCGCGCGCCGAAACGCTCAAGAGCGCGCAGGCGATGGCGGACGATGCCGAAGGCGATCCGGAAGCCGGCAAAGAGGCGAAGCAAAAGCTCGAAGAGATGAAGGAGACGGCCGCTCGCGCGGCCCAGGTTTCCGAGGCGCGCCTTAATCAGAAAGCCCGACAGATGGACAGCGATCTGCGCAACGGCGATCGCAGCGAGCTCCGGCGCATGCAAATGAAGTCGATCGAGCTCGCGGAAGATATCGATCGCGCCGCCGAAGATAGCCATGCGTTCAGCCGCGAGTTCGGCCAGGGCGGCAGGATGAACGCGGGGCAGCGCCTCGAGCTGGGACGCCATCTGGCGCGCAGCCGCAAGCTCGGAGAGCTGGCGCGGCTGGTGGGCCGGATGAAGCAGGATGCGCGCGCGTTGCGGCGCAAGACGCTCGATCGCGGCAGCAGCGAAGCTTACGACATCGAGCGCGGCTCCGAACTGGGCAGGATTATTCCATCGGAGCTGGTCGCGCTGAATCATCCGCTGCTCAAGCAGGACTTTCGTCGCCGGCTGCTGGAAGGCGAAGTGCTGCAGTACCGGCTGCGCGAGGACGAACAAAAGGGCAAGGGCCCGATGGTGGTATGCATCGACGTCAGCTCCTCGATGCAGGGCGACAAGGAATTGTGGGCGAAGGCCGTCGGTCTCACCTTGATGGACATAGCGCGCCGGCAGCGCCGGCTGTTTCGCGCCGTGTTGTTCTCTTCAGGTGAGGGCACCATGCGGGTGATCGATTTGAACCGGGAGCGGCGCTACGAGCCGGAGTTGAACAAGGTCATCGAGATGGCCGAGTACTTCCCGGGCGGCGGCACCGATTTCCAGCAGCCGATCGATGCGGCCGTGGCGCTGCTGGAAGACCGCAAGCTCAAGCGCGGCGATATCGTGATGATCACCGACGGCGAATGCCAGGTCGCGCCCGAATGGCTGGCGCATTTGCGCGAGCGCAAAGAAGAGCTGCAGTTCACAATCTTCGCAGTCCTGGTCGACGTTGGTTCGGTCGACAGCTCCTCGCTGACTCAGTTCGCTGACAAGATAACCTCGGTAAAGAAACTCACGGCGGAATCGTCCCGAGAAATTTTTTTGTCGGTGTAGCGGGCGTTCAATCTTCAGCACCTTCCGCAAGTTCTTTCTCATATTCCTCAAGCACCGCCTCGGGATCGAAGGGAGGCAGGTCGGTGGGATCGTCGCCGATGCGATTGGTGAAGATCGCCATGTGCCGGCCGAGTGCGATGAGGGCGGCGAGTTTGCCGGGAAAACGGACTTTACGCGCGCCATCGGGTGATTCCGCATATTCGATAGCGGGCAGGCCCCGACGGACTTCCGCTGGCAGCTCACCAAGCGGGATAAAATGCCCGTTTTTATCGAGGATCGATGCAGGATCAAAGAAGGCAATAAGGGCAAGCTCGTGGACGATACGAGCGACAGAGATTTGATTTTCCTTGAGAATCTCCTGGTGGGCCTCACGGATAGCTGTGGAGACCGTAAGATTCCGTAACATTTCAGAAGCGCGGACGGCTGCACCAGCGGGAGAGTAGCCGGCGCGGATGGCAGCCTGGGTACCGTTGCAGTCCTTGAGGTATTCGGCGACGAAGCGACGGGCCTTGGGGCTGAGCGGCCTGGGAGCTGTGGCAGCGGATGAATCTTTGGAAACCATGGACGGTCGTGCCTCCTGCGCCATGGTCTGCCCGGGGCATTTTGCTGTCAAATCGATCCGATCCACTTTTAGTTGACCGAGAGTGGATGGGTTGTGGAGGGAAACCCGCAAGGACTTGCGGATACGCGAAAAATGCCCCGAGAACCCATCGGTCATCTACAGATGCAAGCAAGCGAGCTTCCGGAAGCTCGGCGAGTTACAATTGATTCGTATGCAGGTCAGGCTGGTCCCGATAGACCGTGAAAATCATCGCGCGATGTGGCGGCTCACGCTCAAGCCCGAGCAGCAGGGGTTTGTGTCGCCGCCGGCGTGGTCGCTCGCGCGATGCTTCGTCAAGGTCTTTGGCGATCGTTTCGAGCATCTGCCGCATCTGATCTATGCGGATAACGAGCCGATCGGTTTTTCGACCATCGTGTGCGATCCGGCGAGCGCCGAAGACTACTGGATCGATGACATCATGATCGATGAGCACCAGCAGGGGCGCGGCTATGGACGCGCGGCGGTTATCGAGAGCATCAAGTTGATCCTGCGCCGCTATCCGCGATGCCGCGCGATCCAGCTCACCTGCTTCCGCGCCAACACCAATGCCGCCGCGCTGTACCTGAGCCTTGGTTTCGCTTTGACCGGTGACAATGACCCGGTCTTCAACGAACCGAATTACAAGCTGTCGGGCCCGGCGCTGGACAACTTCAGAGAAGCCTGACTGAGGCAAGAAGCTTCACGGCAGCGGGCTCGCCGCCCGCGACCGCTGCGGGCCAGCCGCCACCACCTCCAGGAGGGCAGCCGGGAGGCAGACGCAGGCTGGAGCCTGCGCCACTCAGGTCTGCCCGCTACTGCTGCGAAGGCGACGGAGATGAGTTCGGTGCGCCACTCATCCCCCTATTGTAGTCGGGGGACTGGTCGCCACAGAATCCCTGGCTGCGGATGTAGTCGATCGCTTTATCGTCGATCGGCGGTCCGCCGGCCAGCGTCGCCGAGGTCACCTTGTGATGGACGGTGTCGAATTGACAGCGGACCGACGCCAGCAAAGTACCGTCGGGATAGTTGTAGGACATAATCATATCTTCGTGGCGAGGGCTGTTCTGCTCAAAGCTCCGCGCGTCGTAGTTTTCCTGGTTCATCTTGAAGTCGGTGTGCGTCATTTGGTTCATCATGGAGTCGCAGATCTCTTTGAGATCGACCGTGCAGTCGCCCCGGGTTGCCTGACTTCCGTTCATCGTCACGCCGGACTGTTGCGATCCACATCCCGCCGAAAGCAGGAGCATCAACGCCCCCAGGACCGCGAGCGGCGCAAGCCGGAAACTGTTCATCGCTTCCACTCCTTTTTCACAGATACGCCTATTATCGCCGCTGTTCACATGCTGTCAACGAGCCATCTTGAGCGCCGCCCCAGGCAGACAAAAAAAAGGGCCGGCAAGCGCCGGCCCTGTTCGGTCTTTCGCGGGTATTCGCGACCTTACGCCGCCGATGCCATCTGCATGACGCCGAGCTGCTGGTACCAGGGCTCGGTGCGCTCGTTGATCAGGTCGAGCTGGCGCATACACGGAATGATGGTGTCGACAAACAGGAACGAGTTGAACTGCTGCTCCATGTCCGCCTCGGCCTTGGCCCAGTTGGGATCGCGCTGCATCTCTTCCTCGATGTCCTTCGCGGAGATGCCGACCTCTTCGAACACCGTGATGCCCGAGAGAAAGCCGTCCTTCGGCTGCCCGTCCACCACCTTGGTGACCATCATGTCGCACGCGGTGAAGGCGAAGTCTTCGAGGTCTTTCTTGTCCTTGCCGTGGAGCTTGCGGACCGCCTCGCGCAACGCGAGCATCCCGAAGCCCACGTGGCGGGACTCGTCCTTCATGATGTACTCGAGCAGCTCCTTGAGCAGTTCGTCCTTGGTCTCGCGCTGCATGAAGCGAAACGCCGCGATCGCGAGGCCCTCGGCGACGATCTGCATGCCCACGTACTTCGGCTCCCAGCGGTCGTGCTCTATAACCGCGCACAGCAGGCGGTTGAGAGTCGGATCTATCGGATAAATCTTGTCGAGCTTGGTGATGTACTTGCGGAAACCCTCGACGTGGCGCGCCTCGTCCATCACCTGCGCGGCCGCGCACATCTTGGCATCGAGATCGGGCGCCGCCTCGACGAGCTGGCCACAAACCATCAAGGCCCCCTGTTCACCGTGCAGGAATTGCGAGAGCCGCCACGCCGCGAACTTGCGCATGAGCTGGTCTTTGCGCTCCTGGCTGAGCGAGCGGTAAAGCTCGGTCTGGAACATCGGCATCATCGACATGTCGATGACTTCCTTCTCGATCGGGCGATCCCAATTGATGGTGGTCGAGACGTTCCATTGATCGCGTTTCGCGTTTTCGTACAGCCGGTCCATCTGCGGGAACACGATGTCGTAGTTCCAGTGGAAGACATTGCTGAGAGGGGTTTGTACCTCAGTCCGCTCGGTGAACATTGAAAATTGCCTCCGGATGAATTTATCGCGCGTCGCCACGAGCTGCGCGTTCGAGCCCGCCCAACGCAAAATTGACCGTTGTCTCTTTGAGCTCCTCGAGCGGGAGGTTGTCCCTCTCCAGCAGCCAGGTTATCGCCTGCGAAAGCATGCCGATGGTCAGGTGAGCGACAGCATCGGCCTTGGAGCCGATGGCAGGTTCGAGATCGGCGCGAAGATCGTCGATGAAAATCTGATGCACCCGCACCATCAGGTCGAGGAAGGCGGGTCCGTGTCCAAACACGATGCGGAACGATTCAGGCGCCTCCGCTGCCGCATCGAGGATGGTGTTGATGGTGATGCGCAGCTTGTCCGCCGGGTCGTCGGCGCCCGCCTTGGCCTGGGTCAGTTCTTCACGCAGATGGCCGGCGCCGTAATCGATTAGCTCGATAAAAATCTCGTTCTTGGTCTTGAAGTGCAGGTAGAAGGTGCCGAGGCCCACATCGGCTTCGGTCGCGATGTCTGCGATCCGGGTGTTGTGATAGCCCTTGCACGCGATCACCCGCTCCGCAGCCTCAAGTAGATCGACGCGGGTTTGTTCGCGCCGCCTTTCGAACCGATTTGGGCCGGATTCCCTAAGATTTTGGGCTGTATGTCCCATCTGCTGAGTTTGTATTCGATCATGAATTACCAGTCAATATCGAACTTATCTTCATAACTGAAGATAGATTCAGTTTGATCGAGTCGATGCTGACGGAGGAAAATCGGATGAAAATCAGTTTTGGGGCTGCGAGCTGTCGCCCGAATCGCCGCCGCCCGATTGATCGGGCGAACCCGAGTTGTCCTGCGAGTTGTCGTCCGGGCTGATCTCTTCGGGCAAGATCACGGGTTCGGAAAAATCAGATGCCAAGCCGCAACAAACCAGGAAGCTTGAACCTGCCCGCGGCTGGGCTGCGTACGACTGGAGGGAGCCGTCGGCCAGCACCTTGACGGCTTGATAGCTCACAGACCCTGACGCGCGCTCGATCGCAAAGACGTAGAACGAGCCGCGGTCGAGAGGTTCGGGAGGCCCTTCATCGGGCAGGATCTGCGCGAAGTGAGGCGGAACCTTGCCATACTCCAGAGTTTTAACGGCCCATCCCGAGGTGCCGATGTCCGTGATTCGTCCCGCGAGACTGCGATCGGCTTTTATCTCCCAAATCGGCACGCCGCCATCGAAGCGAATGACGGAAGCCGAGCGGCCGGAGCGCGTCTGCGCCGACTGGATGACGTCCGCGCCAAAGTACTTGTTGACCGTGACGCGTTCCATCGAGTCGTTGGGGCGGCTGTAGCTGACCTCGATGGTGGCGGTGGGGGGAGGCTGCGGCTCGGTCGCGGTGTCGCCGGAAGTATCGTCGCCGCCGATGTCCTCGACCTTTTTCTTTGAGCTGCTGCAGCTCGTGATGACGAACGAGATCATCAGCAGTATCGCGAGGAGGGACAAGCAAAGCCCGCGCGGGCAAGCGGCAATCGCGCCGCGCAGGAAATTATTTTTCATCGTTGTATTGATCGATCGCTCGTGCGGCCAGCTTCAATTCGGGCCCAAATCGGGCCTCAAGCCGCCTTCTAATCTACGCGGAGGCACGAACCCCTCTCAAGGGAGACGAATCAAGGGTTCGTTGAGATGCGAGCATCGATCCCCGGCAGCGTGCCGGTTCACTTGATCTCGGGAATGAAATCCGGGAAGTCCTTTGACGGTTTCAACTTCCATGCGGGTTTGCGCTTCTCCAGGAATGCGGTAACGCCCTCGCGGGAGTCGGCCTGCTTGCCCGTCCATTGAAACGCGCGCGCATCGATGGCCTGCGCCTTTTCCATCTCGTCCTCGCCGAGCAATCCCCATACCAGGCGCTTGGTGATCGCGACCGAGACCGGTGCGGTATTTTGCGCGATGTCCAGGGCCATTTCGCGGACCCTGGTCATGAACTCGGCGTCGGGCCATACGTGGCTGACGATCCCGAATTCCAGCGCCTCGCGCGCGTTGATTATCTTTCCCGTCATCAACAGCTCGTTGGCACGAGCGACGCCGATCTGGCGCGGGACGGTCCACAGGCTCAGTGCCTCCGGAATGACTCCGCGGCGCACGAAGACGAATCCAATTCGGGCGCTCTCTGCCGCGACCCGGATGTCCCATTGCATCGGCAGGGTAATACCGACACCGACCGCGGGACCGTTTATCGCGGCGATGATCGGCTTCTTCATGTTCCATGGCCGTATCGCCGGCGCCTCGCGGATTTCTCCACGCTCGCGTCGCTTGTCGTAGTTGAAGGTGTCGCCGCCGGCGCCCGACAGATCCGCGCCGGCGCAGAATGCGCGCCCGGCTCCAGTCACGACGATCACACGGACGCTGTCGTCGTTGTCGAGCGCGGCGAACGCCTGATGCAGCTCGGCGCCCATGGCGGCGTTGTAGGCATTCAGCTTTTCGGGACGATTGAGAGTGATGGTGGCGACGCCGTTCGCGACGTCCACCAGAATCGCGGAATACGCCATTGGGGTGATCCTCCCGGGCGAGAAATCTTGATGCTGATGCGGTTATAGCGCTGTGTGCGCCGCGGCGGAAAGCTACCTGCGGGCGGAGCGCGCTTCGACCGGCGAATCGACGCTGCCGAACAACTCGCGCCATCGACCTCGCTTGCGGCCGCGGGTACGCGCCCCGAGTCTCGCAAGGTGGCGTTCAAGCACTTCGCGGAGTTCTTCGTTGAGCCGTTCGATCTCTATCTCTTCGGGCATCTTGGGACGCGGCTGCCCCTCGGTCATCCCGCCCCGCCGGCGGCCATAGAGCTGCTGAAGGCGCAGCTCGGCTTTCGCGAGCATCGCCTTATACTTGTAATCGAGCCGTCCCAGATCATCGGCGAGACCTGCCAGCGCAACGTAGCGCCGGCGCATCATCCACCATTCAAACAGCGTAACCACCATCACCCCGAACATCAGCAAGGCAACCACGGTGGTGGACAAAGCGGTCGCGTGCCACCAGGGCAAAGTGCGCAGGCTCGAATTGAGCGACTGATTGTCCGAGGTCAGGTCCTGGACCCTGTCACGCAGACCACTCAATTCGCGCTCCCCGCTGTCGGCCTTTTGTTGCGCGCTTTGCGCCTTCGCGGTGAGCGTATTGACCTGGGCCTCGAGTGCCTTCACCTGCGCAATGAAGGGGTTGGGGACCTTGAGTTCGTCTCCCGCCATCAACTCGTCGTCGGGATGGAGGCGGTTCATGCGCGCCAGTTCTTCCGGGGTAATTCCGAACATCTCCGCGATCGATCCCATCGAGTCGCCGGGGCGAATCGTGTACGGGATGATGTTGCGCGGTTTGGGCGGCGGTCTAAGTACCGTATCGCCGGTTGCAGCAGGCGACGCGGCTACAGCAGGGCCGGGCGGGCGCAGGGCGGGAGCAGGCGCGTCGTACGGAGAACTGACGATCGATGACGGCGGCCCGCTTGGGGGCGAGAGATCGCTCTGCGCGAACGCCGGCGTTGTCACGGCAAGCACGCAGCCGACCGCCAGCGTCCACCTGGCCAACCTGGCAATGAGCAATTCGAATGGCATCCGGGAGTTCACCGGTCGTCACTCAGCAAGGTATTCTAACATACGGTCCGGTCAAATGCCGTGACTAAAACCGCCGGAAAAGAGGCAATTTGGCGTCCGCTCGATTCGATCGGCTCTGTGCTACCAGATTGCTTCGACAGCTTCCGCTTGTAACGGTTGCTTATATCCACCAGACCCGGGCTCAACGCCTTGCCGGGTGCAAGGCTGCATAGGCTGCTCCCACTACACCGCCGATTGGTCCCAGTGCCGCGCGGACGATTCGAGTTTCGCGGGCCATGACGGCAAACGCGCGCGAGCTCACTTCCGCCATCATCGTGCGGCGCATGAACGGCAGCGCGCCGGCAACCCCACCGCCAATCACGATCAGGTCGGGATTGAAGATGTTGATGAACGAAGCGAGCGCGATTCCCAGGTAGCGTCCCGAGTCCGTGAATATTTTCAGCGCGATACGATCGCCGGAGCGCGCCGCGCGCGTGAGACCGCGCACGCTGAAGTTTCCCTCGGCGTCCAGGTAGTGCGCGGGAAACTTGCGCCTCGGGCCGAGCCGGCGCGCCAGCATCCGCTCGATTCCCGAGGCGGACGCATAAGACTCCAGGCATCCCCGAGCTCCGCAATCGCACGGGATTCCCTCCGGCTCGACCACGACGTGACCGAGCTCGGCGGCCATGCCGCTGCGCCCATGGACCAGCTTGCCATCGACGATCAGGCCGCCGCCGACACCGGTGCCCAGCGTTAGCAGGACGACATTGCGATGGCCCCGCGCCGCGCCGCGCCAGAATTCGCCGAGCGCCCACGCGTTCGCATCGTTGTCCACCACGACGCGCCGGCCAAGCGCGGTCTCAAGATGCTGGCGAAGCGGAAAAGCCCTCCATGCCGCGACGTGCGGAGCGGCCATCACGGTGCCGGTGAAGACATTCAGCGGGCCCGGCACCGCGACCCCTATAGCCCGGGGCGCGCCCAATCCACGGCGTCGTGCTGCGTCTTGAAGGGCACGTACCTGGGTCACGATGTTTTCGGCGACAGCAGACGCGGCAGATTTGGCGCGCGCCGGCCCGCGAAGCAGCAGCAGGACTTTCCCCGCCGGTGAGACCGCGGCGCAGCGCACGTTGGTGCCACCCATGTCGAGACCGACGATGTATTTGCCGGCCATGTCAGGCGCGATGCGCCCTCATCGCCACGAGGAATTCGCGATTGCCCTTTGCGCCTTCGATTGGCGAATCCATCGACCCGATAATCTCGAAGCCCGCGCTTCGGGCGAAGTCGAGTATTCCCTCCAGGGCTTCGCGGCGAAGGGCCTCGTCGCGCACGATACCGCCCTTGCCCACTTTGCCTTTCCCAACTTCGAACTGAGGCTTCACGAGCGCCACAATGTCAGCCTTTGGGGCCAGCAGCGCAACAACAGCGGGCAACACGATGCGCAGCGAAATGAAGCTGGTATCGATCGTGACCAGGTCGGGCTGGTAAGGGAGATCGCCGGGACGCACCAGCCGAATGTTGGTCCGGTCCATCACGGTCACGCGCGAGTCGGTCCGCAAGCGCTCGGCGAGCTGGCCGTAGCCGACATCGAGCGCGATCACTCGCGCGGCGCCGCGCTTGAGGAGAACATCGGTGAAGCCGCCCGTCGACGCACCCACATCGAGTGCGTGTCGTCCCGCAACCTCGATAGAAAAGCGATCGAGCGCGCCAATCAACTTGTACGCCCCGCGGCTCGCATACTCGGGGTCGGAACCGACGATTTCGATTTCCGTGTCAGGCGAAACCCGCAGATCGGCTTTATCCGCCGGGCGCGAATTGACCCGCACCCTGCCCGCCATGATGAGCCGTTGCGCGGCCTCGCGACTGTCGGCGAGACCCCGGCGCGCCATCTCGATATCGAGTCGGGCGCGCATCAAGAAGTAGCGGGTGCCATTTACCGGCGACTGCGGTCGCTGACGCTCAGAACGGTTCGTCGTCCTGGTCGACGTCGGACCGGTCCCTGGGGCCGAGCTCGGCGTCGAGAGATGAAGTCTGCAAGCGGCCCTCGGCGCTGCGGGTCAGCAGCTCCACCTTGCGTTCGACTTCGTCGAGCTTCTGGTTGAGCGACTTGATGAGGGCGACGCCGCGCTCGAAGGCGCTGATCGATTCCTCAAGGCTCAGCTCGCCCGAATCGATTTGGCTGACGATTGCCTCAAGGTCCCGGACTTCTTCCTCGAACTTCTTTCCCTTACTCGCCATGGTCACTCTATGCTTCACGCGCGATGGTACGGGCGCGCAGCTTCCCCTTCATCAAACGAATTTGCAGTTCGTCGCCAACTTCCACCGACGACGAATCGACGACTACGCGGGCATCGCGCTCGTTGCGGACGACCGCGTAGCCGCGCTCGAGCACTCGCAAAGGAGAAAGCGAATCGAGCCGCCCCGCCATCTCGGCCAAACGATGACGCCGCGCGGCAACCGCCGCCGCCGCGCGGCCCCGAAGCCCGCTCTCAAGTCCCGCCAGTGCAGTTCGGCTTTCAACCAGACGATTGCTTAGGTCATGAGCGAGTGTCAGCGCCATACGGTCGATTTGATGGCGCAGGTCGCGGACCTGGGCGAGGGGCGGACGAAGGCAAGCGGTCAGCTCGCGCACGGAACGGCGCGCGTCAGCCGTTCGTCTTCGTAACGCCGCGTGCAGCATATCTCCCAGCTCCGACACCTCCTGCCGGGCACGCGCGGCTATCACGCCCGGATGCCGCACACGGCTGGAGAGGTCATCGACGGTTTCGCGCCATCCCGAGAGTTCCCGATCGATCCCGTTTATCAATGCGGCTTGCATCGCGATGAGCTGCTCGCGAAGGTCCGCGATGCTGGGAACGGCCATCTGCGCGGCGGCGGTAGGAGTGGGAGCGCGAACGTCGGCCACAAAATCCGCGATGGTGTAGTCGATTTCGTGACCAACCGCGGAGATTACCGGAATGGCGGAGCGAAAAATCGCGCGGGCAACTATTTCTTCGTTGAAGGCCCAGAGATCCTCGAGTGAACCTCCGCCTCGCCCCACGATGATCACGTCCGCGCGGGCATCTTCATTCAGATCGGCGATTGCCTCGGCAATCTCGAATGCCGCGCCATCTCCCTGCACACGCGCTGCCCGGACAATCAGATGGAGGTTCGGGAGCCGGTCGAGCAGGATACGCACGATATCGCGCAGACCCGCGCCGCGGCGCGCGGTCACTATGCCCACGGTACGCGGCAGGAACGGAATCGCGCGCTTGCGTTCGCGATCGAACAATCCTTCCGCGGCCAGCCGCGCCTTGAGCTGCTCGAATGCGATTTGGAGCGCGCCAACGCCGCGCGGCTCGATCTCGTCGGCAATGACCTGGAGCGAGCCGCGCGCCTCGAACAGGTTGGCCCGCCCGCGGACCGTCAGCGCGATGCCGTCGCGGACCTGGAAGCGCAGGCGCTGGTAGTCGCTGCGAAACATCACGACGCTGATGGAGCTGCGATCGTCCTTGAGGGTGAAGTACAGATGGCCCGACGGCGGGACGCGGGTGTTGGAAACCTCGCCGGCAACCCAGAACCCGTCGAGGTTTTCTTCGAGCGTTTCGCTGATCAAGCGGACAAGCTGCGTCACGCTGAGGGTGCGAATCGAACCCGGACGAAAGCGCATCGTGAGTTGCTCGTCCATCGCCAAGCCAAGTTACCACAAGTAGTACGAGAGGCGAGCAGCGCCGGTTACGATTTCACACCATTCGCCGCTCTCAGCCGCTTCCGCGGGCGAGTAATTTTTCAACCGCTTCGATTCCGAGCGGTTCCTTGAAGCGCATCGTGCCGAGGCACGGCACCCTCGTGCGGTGCGCGAGTGAAACGGCGACCCGGGGAGCATCAGGGCCGACGGCCGGCCCAGGGTCGTTGAGGATCCATCCCGCGACGGTCAATCCCTTGTTCTCCGCATGGCGGAATGCGTCCAGGGCGGCGTCGATGCAGCCGGGGCCGTTGGCGATCACAACGATGACTTCCAGGCCAAGTGCCGCCGCCAGGTCCGCGAAGTCAGCATCGCGATTCAGCCGCTCCATGATGGTGCCGAGGCTCTCGACCAGCACAATATCGCTAGCCGCCGCGATACGATTGAAGCAGACGCGGATCACCCCCAGGTCAGGCTCGGCAGGCGAACCAGCTTTGGCGGCGGCGCGGAGGGTGAGGCCACTCCGATAGCGATATGGAGCCATCAGCTCCATCGGCAGCTCGCATCCCGAGGCCTGGGCCAGCGCAAGCGTGTCCGCGGAATCCAGCTCGGTTCCGCGCGGCGTTCCGCCCGCGGTCTCGACCGGTTTCATCACGCCCACCCGCAGCCCCCGGGCCCGGAACGCAAACCCGAGCGCACAGCCGACCACGGTTTTGCCGGGGCGTGCGCCGGTCGCGCTGATGAGATAGCTACGGTTCACCTGCGCTCCACCTGGGGAATTCCCGCGCGCTGCTGCCCGCGCTACGATTCGTGCGCGCAAGCTTTCGATCGCGAGGAGCAATCCAATGAGCCAGGAAAATGCGGCGACGCGCTGGGAACATTTCCGCTTCCGCCACAAGCATGATCACGCCGCGGTGATAAACGTCAATCGCGCGCACGATCAATCCCTGACCACCGGCGAGAGAGTGGCCGACCGCTTTGCGGAAATCATGGGCAGCTGGACATTCATCATTCTCCAGTCGCTGATCCTGACCGGATGGATCGCGCTTAACGTCGTCGCGTACATGCGGCACTGGGACCCCTACCCTTTCATCCTGCTGAACCTTGCGCTCAGCTTCCAGGCCGCCTACGCCGCGCCGATTATCATGATGTCGCAGAACCGCCAGGCCGACAAAGATCGCCTGATGGCCGAGCAGGACTACCTTGTAAACGAGAAGGCCGAGCAGGAAGTGAAATCAATCATGCAGCATCTCGAGCAACAGGACGAGGTGATGATCGACATTTTGCGGCGGCTCGAAGAGCAGCATCGGACCATGCTTGCCCAAGCCGCAGCCGCGCGGGGGTAACGTCTCATGATTCAAATTGGAAATCATCTGAAAATGAACGTTGCGGCCGCGCTTCGGCAGCGTACCCGCGACTTCTACGGCGGCCTGCTCAAGTGCAAACCCATCATCAGTCCCCTCCCCGACCTCGACCTCTATGAATTCGACGGTGGATTCGTCCTCGGTTTGTTCTTCGGCGATCCTTCGACGTGCCTGACGGACGAAGAACATCTGCGCGCGACCTGGATGGAACTGAAGGTCGATGACCCCGCGGCGTGGAAAAATCGCCTCCTGGCCTTTGGCGTGCGCGAGGTGGACTATCCGGACCCCACGCGCTTCTTCTTCCAGGCGCCAGGCGGACAGGTTTTTCGAGTCGCGCCGCTCGATGGCGGAATCTAGGAAAAGAAAACGGCGGCCCGATTGGAGCCGCCGTTTTCGACATTCACGCGGTTCTCGCCGCTTACTGCTGTCCGGCCGCCGAGGCGTTCTGCTGGATGTCGCCCTTGGCGAGCTGAACCTTGAAGGTGCTCCAATGCTTGAGAATGTCGATTGCCTTCTCGAGCTGGACGTCCTTCTCTTCCTTCTTCTGAGCCTTGGCCGCCTTGTCGGAAGGCTTGGTGGCTGACGGAGAGGCGCTGGACTGCGGAGCAGTTGCGCCCGAGTTGCCGTTGTCCTTGGGCGCCTGCCCGTTCTGGAAGTGATGCGGCAGGTCGCTCTCGTGAATTTCCTGGTTCTCGTCCACTTCGGCGCCGGGGATTTCCAGCGACGCCAGCGTGGGCTTGGGGGGCTCGACGTCAACATCGGGCGTGATACCGACCGCCTGGATCGAGCGCCCGTTCGGGGTGAAGTAGCGCGCCGTGGTCAAGCGCAGCGCGGAATGGTCATCGAGCGGCAGGATGGTCTGCACGGAGCCTTTGCCGAAGCTCTGGGTGCCGACCACGATCGCGCGGCGCTGGTCCTGAAGCGCACCCGCGACGATTTCGCTGGCGCTCGCGGTGCCGCCGTTGACCAGCACCACCAGAGGATAGTCATCGAAATCCTTCTTCTTGTGCGAGAAGAACTTCTGCTCCTGGTCTTCGCGGCGCCCCAGGGTATAGACGATCATGCCGCCGTCGAGAAACTCGTCGGACACCTTGACCGCCTGCTGCAGCAGGCCGCCCGGATCGTCGCGCAGGTCGAGGACGAGGCCCTTGATGTGCCCGTTGTTCTGCTTTTCGAAATCGTCGAGCGCCTTCTGCACCGCTTCGTCGGTGTTCTCCTGGAAGGTGCTGATGCGGACGTAGTCGTAGCCGTCGTCCAGCTTCTTGGCCTTGACCGACGGGATCTTGATCACGTCGCGCGCAATCGCGACGGTGAACAGCTCGGGCACATTCTCACGATGGATGGTCAGCTTGATCTTGGATCCCTTGGGACCGCGCATCCGCTTGACCGCCTCGTTGAGGGTCATGTCCTTGGTGAAGTCGTTGTCGATCTTGATGATCTGGTCGCCCGCCTTGATCCCGGCGCGATAGGCCGGGGTATCGTCGATCGGCGACATGACGGTGAGCACGCCGTTCTTGATGGTGATCTCGATTCCGAGTCCGCCGAAGCTGCCGCGCGTTTCGACCTCGAGGTCGCGATACAGTTCGGGCGTGAGGTAAGCGCTATGCGGATCGAGCGAGGAGAGCATGCCGGTGATAGCGCCGTCGATGAGGCGCTTGGTCGTGACCGGCTCGACGTAGTTTTTCTGCACGATCGCGAGCACGTTCGCGAAGGTTTCCAGCTCCTGGTAGGTGTCATTGGAGAGCGCCTGCGCGCGGCGCACCGCCACTGAACCCAGCCCTATAAAAGAGGCGATCATGAAGATCGCCAGGGTTATTGCCCATCGATTTCGCTTGATTACCGCCATGGAACACCGGCCATTGCAGAGTTTCTCAATTTAAGCAGAAGCACACCCGCGATGCACAGGGATCTTTTCGAGCACCCGCCGCTAGCCGGGTTTAGCCTCCAGCAGTTCTTTCAACGCATCCTTGACGTCCGGACGCGACCAATCGAAGGCGCCCATGTGATGCGCCACGATGCGGCCCTGCCGATCGATAATGAAGGTTTCGGGCACGCCGCTGACGTCGTAAGCCTCTCCCACCTTGTTTTCCGGATCGAGCAGGATCTGGAAGTGATAGCCGTTTTTCTCGACGTACGGAGCAACGGCGACCTTGCCCTTCGTGTCCTGGCTGACCGCCAGCATCACGAAATCCTTGTTGCCGCGAAACTCGTCGTAGAGCGTCTCCATCGAGGGCATCTCCTCGCGGCACGGACCGCACCAGGTTGCCCACACGTTGAGAAAAACCACCTTGCCCTTCAACTGATCGAGCGACACCGTGCTGCCATCGAGCGCCTCGAGCTTGAAGTTGGCGGCCTTGTCGCCCGCGGCAACGGGCATCGACGATTCGTGATCGCTCTCTTCGTGAGTGGCGCCCTGCTGCTGCTCGCTGACCGCCGGCCCGCCGATCGAGCTCTCGCGCATATGCCCGGCGATAAGCATCACGATGCCTATGAATGCGGCGAGCGCCGCGAGGCTGTAGATGAGCTTGTTTTTCGCTTGCATGAAGGTCAGGCGCGAAGAGCTTCCCTGGGTGGCGCGTTCTCGCGCTTATCTCCGGTGGCCCCTCCACTCTCGCCTTTGTTTCCAGTCAGGTACCAGGCCACCAGTCCGAAGATAATCATCCCAAGGCCGATAAATTGGGCCTCACTCAAGCCCAGGAAGATTCGCGGGTTGATACGGACGAACTCCACCAGGAAGCGAGCCGCGCCAGCGAGGATAAAATAGAGGAAAAAGAGGCGTCCGTCCGCGAACCGGCCGCGTAATCTCCACAGGATGATGAAAACGACGGTATAGAGCAGCGTCTCGTAGATGGGCGCCGGATGGACACGCACGCCGGGGAAAAATCCGGAAACCAGTTGCCCGTGCGCATCGAGCGTCAGGACGGTTTGCGAGTTCCATCCGACGATCGCGTGCGGATACGCCATCGCCCACGGGAGCTTCGAGGGCAGTCCCCAATCGCCATCGCCGGAGAGCTGGCATCCCAGCCGTCCGATCGCCTGGCCGATCGCGAGCGCGGGCGCGCACATGTCGATGGTCTTGAGGAAGCTGATCTTGTAGTAGCGCGATACGAGGTAGGTGGCGAAGATGCCGCCGAACATGCCGCCGTACCATACGAATCCAGACCCCGAAAAGATCATCGACTTCGGGTCGGCCCAGTAAGCCGGGAAATTGTTGATGATGTCGAGGACGCGGGAGCTGGCGATTCCGATGATCGCGGCCCAGACGACGATCGACGATGCGTAGTCGGCACTGATGCCGCGACGGCGGCAATCGAGCGCGATCACGTAGTCGGCGGCCAGGAAGCCCAGCGCCATCATCATACCGTAGCTGTAAACAGCCAGCGGTCCGATATGGAAAAGGACCGGAATCATAGCGCGATGAGACTATAGTAAGCTTTCCGGCAGGTCGAACGGAACACGGTTTTGTGGGCTTGCCGGCGCATCCCCTTCCAATATACGACGCAATCGTGCGGGCAATTCTTCAAAGGGTCAGCCGGGCCGAGGTCCGGATAGACGGCCGCGCGGTCGGCAGTATCGGCCGGGGGTTCGTGGTCCTGCTGGGCGTGGCAAAAGACGATACCGAGGCCGATGCGGCGTTTATCGCGGATCGCACCCTGGGGATGCGGGTGTTTGCCGACGATGCAGGCAAGATGAACCTGACGCTCGATGCGGTCGGCGGCGCGCTGCTGGTCGTCTCGCAATTCACGTTGCTGGCGGATACCGAATCGGGCCGGCGCCCATCATTCATTCGCGCCGCGCCTCCGGAGGAAGGTCGCAGGCTCTACGAGCACTTCGTCTCGCTAGCTCGACAAGGCAATGTTAAGGTTGAGACGGGAGAGTTTGGCGCCTCGATGGAAGTGGACCTAGTGAACGACGGCCCGGTCACGATCATCCTGGACAGCCGCAACCGCAAGTAAGCTCATGCCGCGCGCAGGATTCTACGCGGTCGAGTCGGGCAAGATTTCATTCCGGCACGACGGCAACTGGTACACGGACGAAGAACGGATCGACAATCCGCGCATCGCGCTGCTGTTCAGCAAATCGATCCAGCAGAACCCCGACGGATCATTCTTTCTCAAGGTCGGCGATGAACGCGCGCCGATCGTCGTCGAAGACACCCCCTACGTGGTACGGACGCTGGAAGATGACGGGCTCGGCGGCTTCACGATGGTGTTGAACGACGATGGGCGAGAGCCCCTCGATGCATCAGCGCTGCAGGTTGGCGCGGACAATGCCCTCTACGCGCTAGTGAAGAGCGGAAGATTCCGCGCGCGGTTCCTGCGCAACGCTTACTACCATCTGACCGACCGGCTCGAATCCGACGACGCAGGGCGATTCTTCCTGAACCTGCGCGGCGAGCGCCATCCGATTGCGCTGCACGACGGCGCGTCTTCCGCTTGAACATCGTCGAACCGGCGCTGCACATCGTGCTGGTGCGCCCGGAGATCCCGCAGAACACCGGATCGATAGCGCGGCTGGCGGCGGCTACCAGAGCCCGACTGCACCTGGTCGGACCGCTCGGGTTCTCGCTGGAAGATCGCTACCTGAAGCGCGCCGGGCTGGACTATTGGCCGCTGGTCGATCTCCGCACGTACGATGGATGGGATGAATTCGTCGCCGCCAATCGCGATGTACCGGCGAAGTTCTTTTCCGCACGCGCTGAGCAGAGCTACCTCAGCGCGGGTTATGTGCGCGGCGACTACCTGGTCTTCGGCAGCGAGACCAGGGGACTCGGCAAGGAATTTATCGAGGAACGGATAGAGCAGACGTATCGGATTCCGATTTTCGAATCGGGAGTGCGCAGCCTGAACCTGGCGAACGCAGTTTCAATCGTGGTGTACGAAGCGCTCCGGCAGACGGGCGCGATCCGCTAATGCTTGCGGATGCTGCAGCCGCCTGAGCTGCAGCCGCATCCACCGGACTTCGGACGGCGTTGCCCGACCTGGTAGCCGACCGATTCCAGCTCTGCCGTACTAACCCACGAGATTTCGCTTGCGAGCGGAGCATCGCAATCGGCGCATGCGCGATACTCCGCGCCCGCCTCATCGAGCATCACGTACGTCAGCACATCCTTTTCGCAGGACGCGCATCGCGCCATCGGAAACGTGGAGGTGGTGGCAACCGGCTGAGCCATAGTCGTCTACTGTAGCATCTTGTGCAGCGACTCAAGATCGCGCCGTACATCGGAAAGAACCCGCATTACCTCGCCATTGACCGCGGGCTTGAGCTGACTCTCCTCCGCGGACGCGGCGGCAGGTTCCGGGAACGGAGCGGCGGGAGTCTTCCCGGCCAGTAAACTCTCGAGCCCGTTCTCGCGGATGTACTTGTTGGCGCCCGCGATGGTGAAGCCTTCCTGGTGCAGGAGGCGCTTTATCAGCCGCAGCACCTCGAGATCGCGATCATGGTAGAAGCGATGCTTGGTGCGCGAATGACGCGGTTTCAGGAACGCGAACTGCGTTTCCCAGAACCGCAACACGTAGGTTTCGACGCCCAGGACCTCCGCCGCTTCGCCGATCTTGAGACCGCGCTCCGGCATACCCGCAAGCGTCGGAGTGGACGACCGCGCGGACGCCGCGGCCTTGGCGGTTTTACGCTTGGGCGCGGCGGGGCGGCTTTTGCGGTTCATGGCTTTCCGGAATTGCCGTTGTTGATGCGGTCCTTGAGGACCTGGCTTGCCTTGAAGGATAGCACGCGGCGCGAGTCGATTGTTATGGGGGCGCCGGTTTGAGGGTTGCGGCCGCGGCGCGCGTTCTTCTGGTTGACGATAAAGGTGCCGAAGCCGGAGATCTTGACCTTATCGCCGTCGCGCAGACTTTCGCGAATGATCGCAAAGACGGCTTCGACCACCTCTCCGGCTTCCTTTTTGGAGGAGCCTACCCGCTCGTAGATCAAATCCACGAGATCGGCTTTGGTCATGCCCTGCGGCGTATTGGTCCCCACCCAACTCGCTACGAGCACGCTTTACTGCCGCAACTCCGCTCCCAGGCGCGTCCTCGCCTGTTCAACCACGGCGGTATGGACGCGGTTGACCTCCTCATCTGTCAGCGTGCGGTCTTTCGCCCGATATCGACAAGCCAGCGCTACGCTCTTCCTCCCCGGTGCGATCCCCTGGCCTTCATACACATCGAAGACCTCGACACTTTCCAGCAGAGGCGACGCGGCCTCCCTAACCGTCCTGACAACCGTCTCCGCGGGGAGGTCTCGTTCCAGAACCAACGCAACGTCGCGCCGAACAGCCGGAAAACGCGGAGGTATTTCGATTGTTTCGCGCGGCGAGAAACCATAAGAAATGAATTTCGTTAAGTCAAGTTCAAACACCGCGCACGGCGCGCTGAGCTCCAGTCGCATCGCCTCGCGCGGATGCAACTCTCCCACATAACCGACCCGCCCACCTTCCAGGGAGATAGTCGCGGCTCGCGCAGGATGCAGAAACGGCACGGCGTCCGGCAGCGCAGCATCGAACGAGATTCGCTCGCGCAAATTCATCGCCTCGAACCACGATTCGAGGATTCCTTTCACGGAAAAGAATCCGCCGTCGATTCCGGCCTGGCCGATTGCCGGCACCAGGTACTGACCATTGCTCAAGCCCGCGAGGACCAGGGTCTCGGAGGCGGCGCCACCGCGCATCGCGAATACTTTTCCGACTTCAAAGGCGTGGAATGCGGATGCCTGCCGGTTGAGATTGAATTGCAGCGCGGCAACCAGCCCCGGCATCAGGCTGCGACGGAGCTCGCTGAGTTCCGCGGATAGCGGGTTCTGAACCTTCACCGACTGAACCTCGGCGACAACGCCGGGAAACCGCTCATTGTCGGCCGGCGCGATAAACGCGAGCGTGCGGATTTCGTTCAACCCCGCCCCCAGCATCACTTCGCGTGTGCCGCGCAGGAACAGGCGCAAGGGGTTTTCAAATGAACGCGATGCGATCCGCTCGGGCATCCCGCTCGGGACCTCATCGAGGCCCCCGAGCCGCGCCACTTCCTCGGCCAGGTCGGCAGGCTCGTTGAGATCGGCGCGCCACGTCGGCGGCATGACCTTGAGCGATCCACGCCCCGCCGGCCTCACGTCGGCGCCTATCGCCTTGAGGCGGCGTTTCATTTCCGGTAGCGGGATCGAAGCGCCAGTCAAGGAATGTATCGCCGCCAGGTCGAAGATGATCTCGCGCGGCCGCGCAGGCTTGGCGTCCAGGTCGGTCGCGGCACCCATGGGCCTGCCGCCGGTGAAGCCCGTGATTAGTTCCGCAACTCGCGCGAGAGCAGTCACTTGTCCCGCGCGATCGATTCCGCGCGCGAACCGGTAGCTGGCTTCGCTATGAAGTTGCAGGCGGCGCGAGGTGCGAGCGATCGTCGAAGGTTCGAAGTAGGCACTTTCCAGCAAGATCGTTTCGGTGGAATCGCTCACTTCGGAATTGAGGCCGCCCATGACACCCGCGATCGCAAGCGGCTTGGCGGGGTCGGCAATCATCAGGTCATCCGGCTGCAGCTCGCGCCTGGTATTGTCGAGCGTGGTGAATTCGCGATCCTGCCCCGCGCGCCGGACGATGATCTTCCCATCCGCGATTCGCGACAAATCGAAGGCGTGCAGCGGCTGGCCGGTTTCGAGCATCACGTAGTTGGTCGCATCGACGACGTTGTTGAGCCCGCGCATCCCGCAGAGTTCGAGCCGACGCCGAAGCCGCACGGGTGACGGCCCGATCTTCACCCTGGTCATCGCGAGAGCCGCGTAACGCGGGCACAGATCAGGCGCAACAATTTCGACGGAAAAATGCGCGGCGTCACGTGACGAACTCTTCGGCATCGGCGCCTTCGGCACGTTCAGCTTCAGACCGTAGATCGCCGCGACCTCGCGAGCGAGACCGATAATCGAGAGACAGTCGCCGCGATTCGGAGTGATTTCCACGTCCAGCACGGCATCCTCGAGAAGCAGAAAGTCTGCCAGATCGGATCCGATCGGGGCGTCGGCCGGCAGCTCGAGAATTCCACCATGGTCGGCGGAAAGTTTGAGCTCGCGCTCGGAGCAAAGCATCCCTTCCGAGCGAACTCCGCGGATCGTCGCCGCCTCAAGAGGCGGCAAATCTTCGAGTCGCGGAACGCCGTCGCCAGGTTGTCCCTTGTCGGCGCCCGCCAGGCGCGCTCCAACCATCGCGAGCGCCGCCACCATCCCGGACTTCACGTTGGGAGCGCCGCACACCACGCTGAAGCGCCCTTGTGGGCCCGCATCGACCTGGCAGAGGCTCAGGCGATCGGCATTCGGATGCTTTCCCGCCTCGACTACTTTAGCGATCACGACGCCGCGAAACGCGGGCTCGATCTTCTCGATATTCTCCACGACCAATCCGGCCGCACTGAGACGATCGGCAATCTCCGACGCCGGCGCATCGATATTGACGAACTTGCGAAGCCAACTCAGCGGCAGTTTCATCGCACGCTCCCGGTGACGGAAGGAAATTGGGCGAGGAAACGGAGGTCGTTCTCGAAGAACAGGCGCAGGTCGTCGATCCCGAGTTTCATGAGCGCCGTGCGTTCCACTCCCATGCCGAAGGCGAAGCCCTGGTACTCGTTGGGATCGAGCTTCACCGCACGCAGCACGTTGGGATGGATCATTCCGCAGCCCAGCACTTCCGTCCATCCGCTGTACTTGCAAACCGGGCATCCCGCGCCCGAACAGAGCAGGCAGTAGATATCGAGCTCGGCGCTCGGCTCCGTGAACGGGAAGAAGCTTCCGCGAAAACGCACGCGGGTTTCACCAAAGAACCCTTTCGCAAACTCGGTCAGGACACCCTTGAGATGGCTCATCGTGATGCGCCCGCGGCGATCGATCATGAAGCCTTCAATCTGGTTGAAGGCCGGAGATGCGCGCACGCTGAGATCGTCGCGGCGATAGCAACCTCCCGGGCATACCACCGCCAGGGGAGGCCGCCGCCGTTCGAGCACCCTGATCTGCCCGTTGGAAGTATGCGTGCGCAGCAGCATCCCGCCGGGAAGAAAGAACGTATCCTGCATGTCGCGCGCCGGATGGTCCGGCGGAAAGTTCAAGGCCGCGAAATTGTGAAAGTCGTCCTCGACGTCCTGGGTGTACTCAACCTCGAATCCCATCTCGCACAGGATGTCGAGCATCTCTTCCATGACTTGCGTGACCGGATGAATCCGCCCGCGCGCGACCTTCATGCCCGGCAGCGTTACGTCCAGCTTTGCCGACGCCAGGGAATTCTCCAGCTCGCGCTGACGGATGCGCGCTTGCAGCTCGTCGATTCGGGCTTCGAGCTCGCGCTTGATTTCGTTGACCAGCTTGCCGATCAGGGGACGCTCGGCCTGCGGCACGTCGCGCAGCCCGCGCATGATCTCAGTGAGCTCGCCCGAGCGCCCAAGCACGCGAACGCGGACGGCTTCGATCGCATCCGCGCCGGCATCATCGGCCAGCTCCGCCAGCGATCGCGTGCGAATCTGCTCCAGTTGCTCCTTCATCGCTCCAATCCTTCATTTCCCTTTTAGATCGCCCGTCCCGGAAAACAAAAAACCATGTGGTGAACCCACATGGTTTTTGGTGCGTGCCCTCCGAACGGCGCGGCTTAGGCTGCTTCTAGGCCGAGCGCGTTCTTGGCGGCGCGCACCAGCTCGGTAAACAATCCGTCGCGGTCCTTCGCAAGCGCGGCGAGCTGCTTGCGATCGACCACTACGCCCGCCTTCTTCAGGCCATCCATGAGCTTGCTGTAGGAAATGCCGTGTTCGCGCGCGAGCGCGTTGATGCGCTGAACCCAGAGCGAGCGGAACACGCGCTTCTTCTGCTTGCGATCGCGATAGGCGTAGGTCAGGCCTTTCTCGAAAGTGTTGCGGGCCTGCCGATAAAGCTTGCGCCCCCCGACGAATCCGGAGGCGAGTTTTAGCTGGCGCTTATGGCGACGGCGGGTCTTGGGACCGCCTTTTGCGCGGGGCATCTGAAATAGGTCCTTCCCTTGGGATTGATTGTGAGCGCTCTACGCGTAAGGCATCAGCGCCTTTACCACTTCGCCCTCGGTCTTCTTGAGAACTCCGGGCATCCGCAACCGCCGCTTGCGGCCGCGATTCTTGGCCCAGGCGTGATGGCGTGAATAGCCCTTCTTGTATTTCACCTTGCCGCCCTTGGTGACCTTGAAACGCTTGGCGGCGGCGCGGTTGGTTTTGATCTTAGGCATCGCTCACTGTTCTCGCTTCCGAATTCCTAGCGCGGCGTCAGCAGAACCGACATGTTCCGCCCTTCCATCCGCGTTCCTCCGTCGGGCTGCGCGACATCCTGCACTTCCTGGAGGATCTTGTCGATAAGACTGCGTCCCAACTCAGGATGCGTTATCTCGCGGCCGCGAAACGAAACCGAGAGCTTAACACGCTGGCCTTCCTCAACAAAGCGCCTGATATGCTTAACTTTGAAGTCCACGTCGTGCACGGCAGTCCGCGCGCCCATCTTCACTTCCTTGATGACGTGGGCGCCGGAGTGACGCTTGGAGTCGTGCTGCTTCTTCTTGAGCGAGTACCGGTACTTGTCGAAATCGGTGACGCGGCAGACCGGGGGCTTGGCGGTCGAAGATACCTCGACCAGGTCCAGTCCCCTGCCCTCTGCGACACGCAGGGCTTCGGCGATCGGCAGGATGCCTACCTGGGTGCCGTCTGCGTCGATAACTCGAACCTCGGGCGCGCGAATCAGGCGATTGGTCCGGATAGCGGGCTCTCTCGATGGGGGGACTCTAAAATCTCGGCGAATATGACACCTCCTCCGGTATTAAAACCGGACGCTCTTTATATTAGGCCGGTAGCGGCTCTTTTCGCATCATTTCTATTAAGTTTTCAACCGTGAGGGCCTGGCTCTTCTCCCCGCGCAGCTTGCGCAGCGACACGGTGCGGTCCGCCGCCTCGCGCTCCCCCACCACCACCATATACGGAACTTTGGCCAGCTCGGCTTCTCTCACTTTGAACCCGAGCTTCTCGTTGCGGATGTCCGACTCGGCGCGATAACCGGCCTTGCGGATGAGGCCCGTCAACTCGACCGCGTAGGATTCCACTTTCTCGCTGAGCGACAGCACCCGGACCTGTTCGGGAGCGAGCCAGAAGGGGAGCACGCCGCCGGTATGCTCGATCAGCACGCTGATGAAGCGTTCGACCGACCCCAGGATCGCGCGATGGATCATCACCGGGCGTTCTTCGGCGCCGCTGCTGGCCGTATAGGTCAGGCCGAAACGCTCCGGCAGATTGTAGTCGAGCTGTATCGTCGCGACCTGCCATTTACGCTTGAGCGCATCCGGAACGTAAATTTCGATCTTGGGTCCGTAGAAGGCGCCTTCCTTCGGATTGATCTCGAACGGTATCTCGTTGCGGCGCATCGCGTTGGCGAGCTTCTCTTCGGCTGCGCGCCACTGTTCTTCAGTCCCGAGATGCAGATCGGGCATGGTCGCGAGTTTAAACTCGACCTTCTCGAAGCCGAGCGACGAGTAAACGTCGCGGACCATCTCGATATTGCCCGCGAACTCGTCCTCGATTTGATCCTCGCGGCAGAAGATGTGCGCATCGTCCTGGTGCATCAGCCGAACGCGAGAAAGCCCGTGAAGGACTCCCGAGCGCTCCGCGCGATGCAGGCCAGTGAACTCGGCCAGGCGAAGGGGAAGATCGCGATAGGAGCGCTTTTCGGCGCGATACACGAAAGTGTGACCCGGGCAGTTCATCGGCTTCAGACCGTAACCACGCCGCCATCCTTCGGGACTGGTATCAACGGTGTTGGCCCGCTCGTCGTCTTCCTCGGGATCGGGCGAGAGAAACATGTTCTCGCGGAAATTTTCCCAGTGACCCGAAGTGTTGAACATCGAGTTGCGGAAGACCTGCGGTGTCACCACCTCGCTGTAGCCGTAGCGCCGGTAGAGCCGGCGAACGTAGTCGAGCAACTCGTTCAGGATGATCGTGCCCTTGGGCATGAAGAACGGGCAGCCCGGCGAGATGGGATCGAAGAAAAACAGCTGCATCTCGCGACCCAGCTTGCGATGGTCCCGGGTGCGCGCGAGTTCCAGCAGCTTCAGATGCTCGTCCAGCGCCTCCTTCGATGCGAATGCGGTGCCGTAGATGCGCGAGAGCATCTCGTTGTGCTCGTCGCCTTTCCAGTACGCACCCGCGACCGAGAGCAGCTTGAATGCGCGCAGGTAGCGCGTCGATGGAACGTGCGGGCCGCGGCACAGGTCCATCCAGTCGCCTTCCTTGTATATGGAAACGACCTCGGACTCCGGGATGTTTTCCTCGATGATCTGGACCTTGTACTTCTCGCCCATCGCATCGAAGGTCTTGATCGCCTCGGCGCGCGTAACCTCGACTCGCTCGATCTTGTGATCGGCCTTGGCGAGTTCCTTCATCCGCGCTTCGATTTTCGGCAGGTCCTCGATGGTAAACGGCGTCTTGGGCGCGAAGTCGTAATAGAACCCGTCCTCGATCACCGGCCCGATGGTCACCTGGGTTCCGGGATAGAGCTGCTGCACCGCCATCGCCATCAGATGTGCCGTCGAATGGCGGATGACATCGAGGCCCTCGGGGCTGTCAGCGAGCACCGGCTGCACGGTCGCGTCGGATTCCAGCGTGCGGCTGAGGTCCACGACCTTCTCATTGACCTTTGCCGCCACCAGGTCCTTGCTCGGGATGCCGTTCAGGACTTCGCGGACGCGTGTGCCGCGCGCGACCGTTCGGCGTTCTCCGTTGACCGAGACGCTTAGTTCGGAACTCATTTAAAGAAGTGTAACAGCACGGGCATACGATGCATCGAAAGCATATGTCAGGGCTAGGCGAGAATGGTCGTGGAGGTGCGTCGAATGGTAGGCACGGGCGGGTTTGAACCGCCGACCCCTTCCGTGTCAGGGAAGTGCTCTACCACTGAGCTACGTGCCTGGAATTGCCCGGTTTTGAGAAACAGTCGCAAGTAAATGCAAGCCGTAACAGATATTTACAAGTCGGGCAACTCACTCCCGCCGTGCAAGCTGTATCAGGCCGCCGCAGGCGACGATTGGGAGGGGTTCTGCTAGACTGCCGCGAGCGTTGGCGGGCTAACCACGTGTTCGATCGCGAGCGGATAATCCAGATCTTCTTTTTCGGCTTTTTGGCCGTGATGGCGTATGAGCTGTTCGTCCTGCTCGATCCGTTCCTCACCCCGATCGCGTGGGCAATCCTGATTGCGTTCGTGATGCATCCCCTCCTCACCGAGCTGGACCGGGTGGTCAGGCGGCGCACGCTGTCTGCACTGATCCTCACACTCGCGGTGGCGTTGGTCGTAATCCTCCCCGCCGTCTGGCTGTCGGGACGCCTGGCCAACGAAGCGCAGAACCTCTACACCTACGCGTCCTCCGCGGTCGGCGAGAACAGTATCGGCCACGCGCGCGACTGGATGAAGCACTCCGAGTGGATATCGTCGCTGAATCGCCGGCTCGGAAATCGCATCAAGGTCGAAGACGAGGCTCCCAAGTACGCCCTGCAAGCGGCCCAGGCCGCGAGCGAATACGTCGCCAAGAACGCGACCACGGCGGCAAGAAACGCACTTAGTGCGGTAATCGATTTCGGCCTTATCCTGCTGGTCTTCTTCTACCTGTTGCGCGACGGCGAGGAATACTACGAGTCCCTTCGCAGGCTGACGCCGCTGCACGAGGACGACAAAGAGGTCATCTACGAAACGCTGCGATCCACCCTCTCGTCGGTGATCCGCGGCCTGATGCTGACCGCGCTGCTCCAGGGCGTGACGGTGGGAATCGGGTTGCTCATCTGCGGCGTACCCTACTGGGCGTTCCTGGCCGTGCTCTCAGCCGGTGCGGGCCTGTTGCCGTTCGGCGGTACGGCCCTGGTCTGGCTGCCGGCGGCCGCTTACCTCACATATGTGTCCGGCTTTCTCTGGGGGCTAGTGCTCGTAGTGTGGTGCACGCTCTCAGTCGCGATCATCGACAACTTCGTAAAGCCCCTCCTGATGTCGTCCGGGACCGGGTTGCCGACGATGGCGCTGTTCCTGGGAATCGCGGGCGGGCTGGAAGCCTACGGCCCCCTGGGGCTGTTCGTCGGGCCGGCAATCATGTCGGTATTCGCAGCGCTGCTGCGGGTTTATCAGAAGACGTATGTGGACCGGCGCAAGGAAGCCGCTTAGCCGAGCCGCCGTCCCGTTTGTCCGCTAAACGATCGTTCTAGTAACCTCCCTCGCGTTGGTTCGACACGCGAGGCCGAACACGCTCGCGTCGGGAGAGGAAAAAATGAAATACGCAATCGTGACCGGTGGCGCGCGTGGGCTTGGATTGGGGATCGTGACCGCGCTGCTCGATGAAAAAGTCGTCGATGAAGTCGCGGTACTGGACAAGGAACTCGCGCCCGCTCCCGCAGCGATCGCGGGAAAGGTGCACGGCTTCGAAGGTGACGTCACCAGCGAAGCATCGGTTCACGCGGCGATCGAGGCGATCACCAAGCGCTTCGGTGCGCATCCCGACGTGCTCTGCAACAACGCCGGCGGCGGGGAGCGCGCATGGTTCGAAAGCGGGCGCCAGCATCAGTGGGACTCGGTAGAGACCTGGCGCAAGTATGTCGATCTGAACCTGAACTCGGTCTACATCGTGTGCAAGGAAGTCGTGCCTCGAATGAAAGCAGGCGGCGCGATCTGCAACACCTCATCGATCGCGGGAATCCTGCCGAGCCCGTTCCTGGCCGCATACGCAGCCGCTAAAGCCGGCGTGATTTCATACACGAAAACGCTGGCGCTTCAGCTCGGACCGAGCGGAATTCGCGTGAATGCCGTCGCGCCGGGGCTCATCTACACGCGCGTGTGGGAGAACCTGGGCGCGGCGATGGGCGGCGGCGATTCCAAGGCCCGCGCCACCTTCGAAGCCGTGGTCCATCAGATGGTCCCGCTGCGCCGCGAGCAGACGATGGAAGATATCGGCCGGACCGCATCGTGGCTGTGCTCCGATCGCGCCAAGAACGTCACGGGCCAGATCATCTCGATCGACGGCGGCATCACGCTGGGCCGCCCTCCGGGGGAGTAGGCGGCATCGCTGGCTAAAGCCTTCGCCACTTCAACACCTTTTCGGCCCCATATGGCGTGCCCGCTCGGCCCGGCTATAAAATCCGCCTGATGGATTCGAATGCGCACGAGAAGGAGCGCAAGGCGCTCGCGATTGCTGCCCGCCTGCGCGAAAAAGGCTTCGCCGCTTATTTCGCGGGCGGATGTGTGCGCGATCGAATCCTCGGGGTCACGCCCAAGGATTACGATATCGCGACCGACGCCCGGCCCGAGGTCGTCCAGAGCCTGTTCGAGGAGACCGTCGCGATCGGCGCGGCGTTCGGCGTCATCATGGTGGTCCTCGATGGCGATCCGTTCGAGGTCACGACCTTTCGCGCCGACGCTCCCTACGTCGACGGGAGACGTCCCTCTGCCGTGCGCTTCGGTACGATCGAGGAAGATGCTATCCGCCGTGATTTTACGATCGGCGGCATGTACTTCGACCCGGCCACCGAGAAGCTGATCGACCTGGTCGGCGGTATGCGCGACCTGCGCGCCGGTATCGTTCGGGCGATCGGAAATCCCTACGACCGCTTCGCCGAGGACCATCTGCGCATCTTGCGCGCGGCGCGTTTCGCCGCGCGCCTCGACTTTTCCATCGATGCGGCCACGTGGACCGCGATGAAACGCGCATCGCAGCTGATCAAGATCATCGCCGCGGAGCGAATCGGCGAGGAGATGGTCATGCTGATGACCGAGGGCGGCGCCGCACGCGGACTCGAAATCATGCGCGAATCGGGATTGCTCGAGGCGCTGATTCCCGAGGTGCTGGAGATGGTCGGATGCGGGCAGCCCGAGAATTTCCATCCCGAGGGCGACGTGTATCGCCATACTCGCCTGGCGATGTCGATGCTGCCGCGTGGATGTTCGGAAACCGTCGCGTTCGGAATCCTGCTGCACGATATCGCGAAGCCGCGCTGCCGCGCCGTCGCGCCTGACGGCAAGGTGACCTTCTATGGTCATACCGACCAGGGCGCTCAAATGGCCATCGACATCATGGCGCGGCTCAAGCGCTCGCGCTTCGTCCAGGAACGAGTCGCGTACCTGGTGCGCAATCATCTGCGCCTCTGCATGGCGCCGCGGATGCGCCCTTCCACGCTCAAGCGCATGCTGGCAGAAGACGGATTCGACGAGCTGATGCAGGTGGCGTTCATGGATGCGTTCGCGTCGTCGTCGTATCTCGGCTTCTGGAATTTCTGCCGCCGCGCGATGGACACGATGACGCCTGCCGAGATTCGTCCGCCCCGCCTGATTGGCGGCAATGACCTCATCGCGCTGGGCTTCGAACCCGGCCCCCGCTTCAAGGCGATCCTGAAGAGCATCGAGGATTTGCAGCTCGATGGCGCGCTGCGCAACCGCGATGAAGCAATCGAATATGTGCTGAACCATTACGGGCCTTCGGGCAAGTCTCCGCACGCCGCCTGAGAAAGCGCTCTAGCAGGGTGTTGAGAAACTGAAATATTGAGGATTCAGCGATGAATGGTTTCAACACCCTGCGAAAAAGACGGCCTCTTTCCTCTAGTTCTCTCCCTCTGGGAGAGATGACAGTGAGGGGAGCAGGCTGTGAAAATTCTTTTTCGACAGCCTGCTAGCAGGTGCTCGTCGCCAAAAACATCACCAAGCGCTTCGGGGCCACACTCGCGCTCGATGGCGTCGACTTCGAGGCGCATCCCGGCGAGATTCATGCGCTGGTCGGCGAGAACGGAGCAGGCAAGACCACGTTGATGAACATCATCGCGGGTCGGCTTTCGCAGGATCGCGGCGAAGCCTGTCTCGATGGTGTCGCACTGCGCGCAGGTTCCGCGCGCGCGGCTCTGAAAGCCGGCATCGCGGCAGTTAACCAGAGCCCGATGCTCTTCGAGAGGATGACCTGGGAAGAGAATCTCGCGTTCGGCGGATTCAAGACCGATCGATTCGATCTCGCGGCCGTCGCCCAACAGGCCCGAAGACTCGCCGAACACCTCGGCTTCACACTGCCTCCTCCAGCGACCGCGCTCGAGGAACGCTCGATGGCGGAACGAGTCCGCCTTGAGGTGCTGCGCGCGCTGAGCTTCCAGCCGCGCGTGCTTATTCT
>Ga0335085_10000724_pt1 | contig 85804 bp, 69 predicted proteins | sample Lox_Sample_45_FD_206712 | JGI IMG/M metagenome (GOLD analysis project Ga0335085, IMG submission 206712) | Soil microbial communities from Loxahatchee National Wildlife Refuge, Florida, United States - Lox_Sample_4.5 | ecosystem: Environmental > Terrestrial > Soil > Wetlands | place: USA... | reverse complement strand
ATGGCGTCCAGTTCCGCTCCCACCTCGACGGCAGTTCCCACTTCTTCTCGCCCGAGCACTCCATCGACGTGCAGATCGCTCTCGGCGCTGACATCATCATGGCCTTCGACGAATGCACCGAGTACCCTGCCTCCCGCGCCCGCGCCGAAGAGAGCCTGCGCTACACCATGGCCTGGGCGCGCCGTTCCCTCGCGCACTTCCGCGCCCACCAGGGCGAAGTCCCGTGGCTCCAGCCACAAAACCGTGTGCCCCCGGTCCCAACGCTGGTACCCGGGATGGAACCTGATTTAACACGACAGAGGGTGCCCCATCCAAGCTCTGCTTGGGTGGGTTCGGACAAGCCCCGCACCCAATCATTGTTCGGCATCGTCCAGGGCGGCATGTACCGCGACCTCCGCCGGCAGTGCGCCGAGCAACTCATCGAGATGGATTTCGACGGCTACGCCATCGGCGGCCTCAGTGTCGGCGAGCCCCGCGAGCTCACACTCGAAATCATCGCCGAAGTCCTGCCGCTTCTGCCCAAAGACAAGCCGCGTTACGTCATGGGCGTTGGCTATCCCGACGAGATCGAGATGTACGCGCGCATGGGTGTCGATATGATGGACTGCGTCCTGCCCACCCGCGCCGCGCGCCACGCGCTGCTCTTCACCAGCGAAGGCCGCCTCAATATCAAAAACAAGCAGTTTGCCGAAGACCAATCACCGCCCGATCCCGCCTGCTCCTGTCCCGTCTGCCGCCGCTATTCGCGCGCGTATCTGCGTCATCTGATGCAAGCCGGCGAGCCGCTCTCGGCCACCCTCAACACCATTCACAATCTCGCCTACTACCTCGGCATCATGCAGCGCCTCCGCGCCTCCCTCGAATCGCCCGCTCAAAGCTAAGAGCTAAGAGCTAAAAGCTAGAAGCTGCTCCTCCCAGCAACTCCCTCAACGCCGCCACATACTCCGTCAGCGCCGCCCGCCCGGCTTCCGTCATGCGATACAGCGTCTGCGGCTTGCGCAACACAAACCGCTTCTCCACGCTCACGTACCCTGCCTCTTCCAGCTTCAAGAGCTGCGCTCCCAAATTTCCATCCGTCGCGCCCGTCTTCGCGCGCAGCCACGTAAATTCCGCCTCGTCGACTCCCGAAAGCAGCGAGAGCAGAGCCAGGCGCAGCTTCCCGTGTATCACCGGATTCAGTTCCGGCAGCTCAGGCATTGACCGCTCCGTCTCGCTTGCGCCGCCGCGATTCCAGCACCATCGCATAAATCCCAAACACAATCTGCCCCAGGAACGTCGCAATGAGGAATGCAAGCACGGCTACCTTCGCCGATCCAAAGCACGCGGCCACTGCCGACGCCAGCCACACCACCGCGCATGCCACCTGCGCCTTCCATTTCAGGATCATGCCCGATGTCGCGTGCGCCACCGCCAGCATCGCCCCAACGATTGCGATGAACACATGCGCATCGCCGTGGCCGCTGAAGCCGAGCGAAATCAGCACCACCATCAGCGCGCACCCCATTGCGATCCACACTGCGCCCACCGACCGGCCCAGCGTCGTCTCCGGCTTCCCGCGCTGTATCCGCGAGCCCACCACCGACGAAATCACCGCCGCCGCCACCATCGTCACCGGCCACGCCAGCCAGCTCTGGCCCCACGTCGCCCACGCCGCGGCCACGTAATACGCCACGCCCCACAACACAAACGACCAGCCCCACTTCGTCGTCGAGCGCCGTCCTTCGCCGATCATGCTCTCAATCAGCTTTACCCGTTCTGCCAACTCCGACTTGTCGGTCTCTGCATTCACAACATCCCTCCACGTCTCCTATTGCCTCTTGCCTGTTCTCTCGATCCCGGTTTCCCACTCCCTATTGGCTACTAGCCACTCGCCGTTTTCTGATCCCTGATCCCTGACCCCTGTCTTTCACGCCACTTCCCACCTTCTCGCCACCCTACGCGCCACCACAAACAGCACCACTCCGATCGCCAGCAACACCGCCACCTGCGGCCACAACGCGCTCACCGGCAAATCGCGCCAGAACACCTTCGTGAATCCGTCGATCGCCCACGCGTTGATCGTCAGCAGCCCTGCATTCTGCATCGCCTCCGGCATCAGGAACCGCGGAAACATGCTCCCGCCCACCGACGACATAATCAAAATCAGCAGCGTCGACAGCGCGCCCAACTGCGCTCTTGTATGGCACGCGCTCGCCAGCAGCATCCCGAAGGCCGCCACCGCAAATGCCGTGCACAATCCCATCACCACAAACCCCGGCAGATGGCTGAAGAAATCCAGATGGAACACTGCCCACCCCCACAGGAACATCGCCACCAGTTGCACAAACGCCAGCAGCGTGTTGAACACCAGCTTGCCCGCCAGCAGCTTGGTCATCGTCACCCGCGTGCTCAGCACCCTCTCCAGCGTTCCGCTCTCCGCCTCGTCCAGCAGCGCACCCGCCGATCCGCTCGCCGTGAACAGCAGAAACATCACGCCAATTGCCGCCGCATAAAACGAAATCATCGGGCTCTTCTTGTCCTGCCCCACCACTGCGCGTGTCTTCACCGCCACAATCCCGGCATTCGAGTCGCCCGCTTCGCTCGCACCGCTCGCACTCGATGTCCTTCCCCTCGCTTCCTCATCCCGCAACGCCTGCAAATCCGCATCCACCTTCTTGCGCTGCTCCGGCGTAAACCCCACGTACTTATCCGCGTACTTCATCCCCTCGTCTGCCATCGACGCCGGCATCGCCGTCATCGCCGCCTTCTGCAGCAGGCCCACCACTATCTGCGGAGCGATGCTGTCGCTCTGGTCGTTCAGCAGCTGCAACTCGCTCCCGCCCCCCTCTGGCCCAAACGCGATCGGATGCTGCCCAAATCCCTGCGGAATAATCAGCGCCACCGGCGCATCGCCCGCCTTCACCGCAACCTCCGCAGTCTCCGCCGTATAATCGGCCGGCGCCGGCGCATTCTTCTTCTCCGCCGCCGGCTTCGTCTTCACCACCAGCGACTTCTCGCTCTTGAGCGCCTTCACCAGGTCCTGCGAAGCCTCGCTGCGGTCCTCGTCCACCACAATCAAATTCACCTTCGGCGTCGAATCATGCTGCCCGCCAAAGATCACGGCAAAAATGCTGAAAAACGCCAGCGGCAGCACAAAACTCAGCACCAGCGCACCGCGGTCGCGGCGCAACGCAGTCAATGCGGTCTTTGCAACATGCAGAATCAATCGCGTAACTCCCTTCCTGTCAGGTGCAGAAACACCGATTCCAGATTTGGCTTGCGCAGCGAAACATCTTCCAGCTCCAGCCCTGCCTTCGCTGCGTCATCCAGTAGCCGCGCAATCTCCGTCGCCTGCTCCACGGTGAACTCCGCCGTCGAGTCCGTCACCCGCCCATCATGCCGCGCCGCCCACGCTTCAATCGCGGCGTGTTCCCCCTTGAACCGCGCCAGCACCTGGCTGCACGATCCAAACGACTCGCGCACCAGCTCGTCCTTCGTCCCGCTCGCAATCACCCGCCCGTGGTCGATAATCGCGATCCGGTCGCACAGCCTCTCCGCCTCTTCCATGTAGTGCGTGGTGTAAATAATCGCCATCCCCTCGTCGCGCAGCGCCTCAATCATTTCGAAGATCCGGTTCCGCGACTGCGGATCCACGCCCACCGTCGGCTCGTCAAACAGCATCACCTTCGGCCGATGCATCATCCCCGCTGCCATATTCAGGCGCCGCTTCATGCCGCCGCTCAGGCTCTTCGCCACCTCGTCCTGCCGGTCTTCCAGCGCCGCCCACTTCAGGCACCACCCAATCGCATCCTTCAGCGCCCTTCCCTTCAGCCCGTAGTAGCGCCCAAACGCGCCCAGGTTCTCGCTACAGCTGATCCGCGGATAAATCGCCAGTTCCTGCGGCACCCATCCCAGCGCCATCCGCGCCTCGGTCGAATCCGCCGTCGCCCCAAACACCGTTGCGCTCCCGCTATTCGGAACCACCCGTCCCACGATGCTCCGGATCACCGTGCTCTTGCCCGCCCCATTCGGCCCCAGCAACCCCAGGCACTCGCCGGCACGCACCGTCAGGCTCACATCGTTCACCGCCACCAGGTCGCCAAATCGCTTTACCAGCGACCTCACCTCCAGCGGCATCTTCGTCTCGCTTATCTGCGCAATTCCCGTCATCGCCTATTCCGGCCTCTTCTCTCTTCCTCTACGCTCCACGCCTTTAGCTCCCGAAAGGAGCGCCAGAAGGTCGCCCAGGGCGTGAGCCCTGGGACGCATTCCCCAATACATGCAAAGCCCTGCAGGGGCGAAAGAATAATCGCGACCAACTCTGCTACACCTGCCCCAAAAACGTTACGAATCCTCGATGGAGAGTACTCTATAATATAGAGTACAAGTTGTCAAGGCAAAAAATCTCGATCGCTTTCGTCCGTCAGTTGGAGGCCTGCACTTCCTTATTTCAGTCCATCCACAACGTAGAGATCTGAGAGGATCCGCCACACATCGTAGGCATAGGTCTTGCCATCGGGATTGACCAGGAGGCCCCAGATTCCATACGTGCCGGCCGGGTCGGCGGGCGTGATCTCCTTCCATAGCCTTCGTTGCCCGCTGGCTACATCGACCAGGTAAACCTTGGTGGGCGGCTGCTCGTTCAGGTGGTAGACGTAGAGCGAGCGGTCATCGGCGGTCCAGCCTGCCGGCTCTTCATTGGGCTCAACGCCGGGCAGCAGTTTGGGAGTGCCTCCTTCGACGGGCACAATCCGGATCCTCCGGTCGTTGCTGTCGATGGCGGCTACGTACTTCTGGTTGGGCGACAGCAGGCGGCCGGTCTTAAGAACGAGGCCTTCGCTGCCGGAGATCAAACGCGGCTCACCGCCGGCAATGTCCTGGATATAGAGCCGACGTTGGCCTTCCTTGCTGCCGGTAAAAACAAATCGCTGGCTGTCGGCAAACCAGTTGGCGGTGAATCCTCCATAGGCGTCAAAATTGCCTCGCGGCAGCACCCGTGATTCTCCTGCTCCGGTAGGGATCAGGAACAGCTTTCCAGGCGGCCCCGACACGACCGAAAGAGCCCACCGGCCATCGGGCGAGAGGCCAAAGCCATAACCATCGCCGATTCGCACGGCCGGCGAGCCGTCTGTCCTGCGGAGATACGGTCCCTCGGTCCGGCTGCCCACACCAGCTTCAGTAAGTAACGCCATCGTGCCATCCAGCGAAAGATCCCGGACATCTGAGAGGTCAAGCCAGGCGAGATCCCGTTCCCCGTCGCTATCGGCTCTGCGAACCATCACGGAAGGGCGAATCGTATCGCGCGTGACTAGGACGCGGCCGGTGCTGGAGATGTCCTGCAAGGTGAGGCGGCCGGGCACGCGCAGTACCAGCCGGCTCGGTCCGCCTTGCCGGCTCACAGCGCGCAGTTCGAAATTGGTTCCGGATTCTGATGCCGTGAACCAGACCTCGTCGCCTGCCGGCGACCACGCGATTCCCTGTGCGCCGCCGGGGTAGTCGCCAGTCAGGTCCCATTTGCCTCCGTGCAGGTCAACCAGGCTCACATGCCCCTTGTCATCGGCCTTAACAGGGTGCTCGGCGAACGCGATCGCATCGCCTTGTGGTGAAAATCGTGGGCGACTCAGCCAGGAGGCTGCCTGGTAGAGCAATTTGCCGTTGGGATATTGCAGAAGCGAGCCGCCGCCCCACGCGGCCGTGACCACGGCGAGAGCCGAGCCATCGTGATTCCATTCAGCGTCCTGGACCGATTCAACGAGTTCGCGCGGCGCTCCGCCCTCCAGCGGGGCACGCGCCAACGTCCCGGATGGACACCACAAATTTGGCCGGCGATCGAGTGACACGGCCATTTCGTTGGTGATGGAGATGGAAAGAATATCGGCCCTGAGCGACGAAAGCGGGCTTGATTCCGCGCTCTCCGGCCGCACAGAAAACAACTGTACTGGCCTGCCATCCCAGTACGCGCCATACACGATTGTGTCCCCATCGGGAGTGAATCGCGCGGAATATATGGCGCCGCGTCCGAACGTGAGTTGACGGAAAACCGGCTGCAAACTGCGGCCGCGCTCCAGGTGGCCGAGGAGAAAAAGCGACGCAGCCACCAGCAACCCCGCCACACCGACAGCCCACAGTCGCCAGCGGAACTTTTTCTGAACTGGTGCGGCACCATCGCGAGCTTCCGTAGTTGGCTCCTCGGGAGGAGGCAGACTCGCAGCCTGCGGCGCTACTTCGACGGCTGCCACAAACCGGTATCCGACGGTTGGCACGGTCTCGATGTATCGAGGTATTCGGCTGTCTTCTTTGAGCGCTTTGCGCAGTAGGACGATCTCCCGCGTCAAAGCGTTCTCGGTGACCATAGCGTCCGGCCACACTTTGTCGAGCAATTCCTGCTTGGTCACCAGCCGGTTTCGATTCTCAATCAGGTAAATCAGCAGCCGCAGCACCTTCGGCTCAACAGAAACCGGCGTAATGCCATCGGAAAAGCGAAACTCCCGATCGTCAACTTCGAACTGGTCGAACCGATAAACCATTTCTTGCAAGCTTACCGACAGACCATTTTCGCGCTAAATTCAGCGCCTCTCACCAAAAAATCATCAGCATCACCCAGACATCCGAGGTCCCTCAAGACCCTAACCGGCCACTAGCGGCACAGTTCACCCCATCGAGGTGAACACCATGTCGCTTTCAAGCTTTTCCAAACGCTTTTTTGCCGTTGTTTTTCTCGTTGCGCTGAGTCCAGCATTTGCCGCGGGCCCCGGCCCGGATGAGTCAACCTCCCAAATCGTCACGGTCAAAATCAAGCTGGACGAACGATCGATGATTCTCGTCCCAGTCACAGTGAATGGCGCCGGCCCCTATGAATTCCTGATGGACACCGGCTGCGCAAAGACCATTGTCGACCGAAAGCTCGCCGAGGAGCTCAATCTGCCGCAAGCCGGCGAGAAGACGGTTAATGGAGTGCTGGCATCTGCCAAATTGTCGGTCGTGCGTGTTAACTCCCTATCCGTTGCCGGAGCTGCTGTTCAGGGAGGTGAAGTGTTCAGCGCCGATCACGCGGCCAATGTATCCAACAAGGTGCGCGGCGTGCTGGGCGAAGACTTTCTTCGGAATTTTGACGTGTTGATCGACTATCGGCGCCAGGTTTTGCGGCTGGAGACGGCGTCGAGAGGCTCAATGGCCGCGACGGCTCTCGGCGAACATCTCGCCCTGCAGTTCAACGGCACATTGCACGGGAATCCTACCCGCAATCGGTTGATCGTCTCCGGCCAGATCCGCGAGCTTGGAGGCGCAACGATGTCGCTCCTTCTCGACTCAGGAGCAAGCCAGCTCACGCTCTTCAGAGATAACCTGGGGGCCGAAGCAAACCAGGCTGAATCAAGATTCTTTGGAAGCTTCAATCATTGGGTCGGCATGTCCGCGGAGTCTCGTACGATTCGCTCACTCGACCTGGGGCATAGCTCCATCCCCGATCTGGTCGTGGTGGCGCTCGCGCGCCGGGCTGACGTCGATATGGATGGCGTGCTCCCGACCTCGCTCTTCAATTCTGTCTTCATCAGCCACTTGGGCAGGTTCGTCATCCTGAATCCGTCTTTTCCCAAATCCGAGCGGCAATGAGCTGGCAGCGCGAGCGGCGGTGGATTCAAGGCCTCGCGCACCTACTGCTCGTTCCCGCCCACCGGCGCTTCTCGCCAAGCCTTCTCGGTTGCGAATTCCTCCCAAGTCGCTGAATGCAATCGCCAAAAGACAAATCGCACTTTGCCGTTGATGGCTAAGAGCTAGAAGAAATGCCCCCTCGGACTTTTGTCGCGTATTGTTGTTCAATTCTCGGTCGGCTGTCCCTCAAAATGGTCGAGGACAAGCGCGGGAAGGGTGAGGGGACGCTTCTCGAGTTTGAGGCCGAGCTGCTTCCGGAAGGCTTCTTCCACCGTGAGACCGTCTACCGGAGTCGAGGTGGCGTCTCCGGTCTTCCTCGCCTCTGCGGCAGCATCCGCTGCCCGAGTTCGAAGCGTGCGGCCCGCGGTGTAATACACCCAGAAATCGTAAGAGCCGGCAAGGCCGGTCTTGTCGGGAACACGATTCTTGACCTCAGTTCCTGCAAGGGCCTGCGTAAGGTCAGCGAACTGCCCCATCGTGACATTCTTACAGTGAAACTCGCGGTCGAAAGGTGAGTCCGCAGTCCGCGCAGTCTTTTCGCCTTCAGGCGGTCCAAATTTGCAGAAACTTCGTGAGCGGGGATCGGCTCTCTTCATCTTTGGAGAGCCGGCAAGCAGTACATATGCATCCCGCTGCGTCCATTCGCCCCAGTGATATTTCACCTGAAACCGATAGATCAGAAGTTTTTGCAGCATCGCGTCCAGTTGATCCTGGTCCTGGTAGATAGCACGGCCGTCAACGCCCGGCGGCAGCTTCACGAGAATGGTGAATCTCGTATCGGGGAGCGACCGTAGGGCATCGCCCAACATCATTCCGGTGGGTAACTGCCAGGCCCGCGTAATCAGATCCTGCAGGTTAAAGCTGGAGAACGCAATTTGCGAACCCGTGGAGCGAATCTGCATCTGCGGTTCGTTGTCGGGCGCTACGCGGATGCTGGCGACCTCAAATTCAAGATCCGGCAGTGCCGGAACGAGCTTTGCAATATCCGGAGAGTTTGGAGTCGGGATACGGTCCACTTTATCGACAACGATCGCCGGCTGCGGCACGTCTTCGCGCGTAACGACCAGGCCGAGCTGTTTGTTCAAGGCCTCCGTGTAGATGCGGGCGAGGTCGTCCCGCGTGTGCACCTGCGGCCCCAGTGCGACCCTGACTGTGAAATCGTAGGCCTTTGTGAGGCCGGTGCGATCGATGACGGGTTGAGAAAAGTCCGGGACAAGCGTTGCAGCAAACTGCCCCATGGTTTCTGAGGTGCAGGTGAGCGTGTATTGCGTCTGATCCGTCTTATCCCGTTCCCCTTTGCAGTCGGGCTCAGCAGATCGGTCTTTCGCTTCGTCGAGCTTGGGACCGCTTTTCGCGATGGTAATCACGTAACCAGGCAGCGGGCGGCTCTCGGCGTGGTATGCGAGGCGGAACCGCTCAGCAAGCACTCGCCTCAGAACGGCTCGGATCAAATCGCCGGAATCTACTCCTGAGCTTGCAGGATTTGCAGGATCGGTCCTCAGGCCGGGGACCACCGCGCTCACATCGAAGCGGTCGAAATCGATCCACGTGGGGCCGCCGACGATGGCTGCATTCTCCCGGTCATCGTCCTGTTCTCCCAGGTTGAATGCGAACCCGATCATGTCGAGGATCGTCGCGTTACGCATGTCGAATCGCTGCCGGCTGACGTTCGTGGTGTAAACAATCTTCGGGCGATACGGCGCCGGGTGTACATCGGCGATCAGTGGCTCGGTCGAGGCGGCAGGTGCCGTCTTCCTTGCGCCTGGCGTTTGCGTTGAAAGAACGGAACAACAGCACACGAAGAGAAAGGCTGAGGCAAGCCAGAAGATCTTCGTCGCCTTCCATCGAAGAATAAGCAGGGGAAGCGTCCGCTGACGAATTGCGCTCGGAAAAGGTTTTGCCGCCGGACAATGCGATTTCACCCGGGCCCTCTGATTCTTATTGAACAATATCAGGCATTGATTTGCGCATTCGACGGCAGACCTGACTTATTCAAAACAAGATGCTCAGTTCAAAGAATGCGGCGCAATCTGCACCCATCTGCGGAAACAGCCCCCCCAACGCCCTCTCATCCTGAGGAGCGCAGCGACGAAGGATCTGCGGTTGCTCTTGCCGTTGCTTTTCAGGAGTTCATTCTGCCCTGCGCTCGCAGGTAATTGGCAGGTTCGCAGTCATACAATGTAGCCCTGATTGGCCATCGTACATGCATTTGAATAAATGGCTATGGACGACAGCGGGAACAGCCCCGTAGGGGCGGCGCGAAACAACCCGGAGACCGGCGTTTACTGCAATATAAGTGCCGAATCGCCGACCACACTCCCAGAGCCCGAAAAACGGGTCGCTGCGCTGGCTTGAATCGGTCGATGAGTGACTCGGCCTGTTGCCGACAATCGAAGCCAGAGTTGCCACAGATCGTTGAACACGGGGCGACATCTCGACACCAATCCTGCTCCCTCAACTGATCACGGACCGATGTGAGCGCAATCACAGAAAAGAGAGTTCGGCCACACCAATACTCAACAATGGAGAAGTATGTGAAGCGGACGAAAGCCTGGCTCGCGCTTTTGCTGTTGCTGCACGCCGTCGTGCATCCCTTCCTGCATGATGTGCCGCTGCGAGCCAGTGCGTACGGCGCTCCAACGTTTTCGGCGCCAGCCGCTGCCAAAGGCCTTCCGGCGCAAGATTGCCCTCTCTGTCGCGCGGCGAAAAGTGTCGCTCCAGCAGCAGCGCCCTCCGTATCCCACCATTCCGATGTTTCACTGCAGGTAGTCCCCCAGTCGCCCGCCAAGGTCTTGAGAGTCCTTCAACTCCGGCTTTCTCCCAGAGCCCCTCCAGCCATTTAGGTCGCCTCCCAGCCCAAAGCATTCGCAAGCCGAGAGCCCGTTACCCGGACGGATGCTGCGGCTCCGTCGCCGTCCAGCAAATCATGCCGGACTGGGAATCCACATTGAGTTCCATGGCCAGGTGAAAAGGAGACATCTGTGAAGCGACATATTGCAATACTGCTGCTTGCATTTGGTTCGATAAATGTACTTGCGCAGTCGGTCGGCATCGCCGGAACTGTGCGTGGGGCAGTTGCCGATCCGACCGGAGCAGCGGTTGTTTCGGCGACGGTGACGCTCGAGAACGAGTTTACCCACTACAAGCAGGTCAAGCTCACAGATGAGTCGGGCAAGTTTGTGTTTACGAATATACCGCCTGCGCCTTACCACTTGCTTGTTTCCGCAGCGGGGTTTCAGCTTTCGCACACGGACATCGACGTGCGCTCCACGGTTCCGATCGAGACGAAAATTGTGCTCACGGTCGCCGCGCATCAAGAAACCGTGAGCGTTAGGGCCGAAGCTGCGATGGAACTCACCCCCGTTGCGCATGCGAGCGTTGACGAAGAAGTCTTCGACAAGCTACCCACGACCACGATTGCCTCCGGCCTCAGCGACATTGTGACGCAGACGACCCCCGGTGTGGTAGCCGATTCGAACGGATTCTTTCACCCGCTCGGAGATCATGCCCAGATGTCTTTCTCGGTGGATAACGAGCCCATCACGGACCAGCAGGGATACATCTTCTCCACGCAATTGCCTCCCAACGCGATCCAGGCGTTGAGTACGATTTTTGGCGCTACCCCAGCCGAGTACGGCGACAAGACCAGCCTCGTGATCACTGCCATCACCCGCTCAGGTCTTGGGCAGAGCCAGCCGCATGGAGATTTTTCCACGGAGTACGGTTCATTCGGCACTGTCGCACAGAGCGCAAGTGCCGGCTTTGGAAATGACAAGTTCGGCAACTTTACCGCCCTGAACTGGACCCGTTCGGGTCGTTTCCTCGATCCTCCCGAATATCAGGCCATTCACGACATCGGCAACAACGAGAACATCTTCAACCGCCTCGACTACCAGCCGCGGCCGGCCGATGCTCTACATCTGAATCTCTTCCTTGCGCGTTCCTGGTTCCAAATTCCCAGTACCTACGACCAGCTTCCCCAACCGTACAATTCGGTGCCTTCCCCGCAGGACCAGCGCCAGCAGGTTCGCGCCATCAATATCGCGCCCGGCTGGGTTCATACCGTGAATCCGGCAATGCTTGTGACGATCAATCCATATTATCGTCAAAACCTGGTTGCCTATTATCCAAGCGCGAATGAGTTTTCGGATCAACCGGTAACATTGGCCCAGCACCGCCATCTGACCAACTTCGGTATCAACGCAGATATCGCGTATTCGAAGGGAAGGCACAACGCAAAGGCCGGAGTTCAAATCAACCAGACGAACTTGCTGGAGGATTTCACACTAGGCGTGACCGACTGGACTTACAACGCAGTCTGCCTCGACGATCAAGGGAATTCCGTCTATGAACCCACGATTCTCGATCCGAATGACTGTGCCGCCGCGGTAGGGCCTGACGGTTATCCGCTGCAAGCGAACCCCAACCTTGCTCCCGGCCTGATTGCTTACGACCTGACCCGGGGCGGATCTCTATTTCACTTTCATCAGGGCGCTCAGATCAAAGAGCGAGCAGCCTTCGTGCAGGACTCGGTGAAGCTGGGGAAGTTCACCTTGGACGGCGGCCTCCGCTTCGACAACTATGACGGCCTGAGCAGCACGACTCTTTGGCAGCCTCGCGTCGGCATTGGCCTGCAACCCTGGACGGGAACGGTGCTCCGCGGATCTTACACGCGCTCTCTCGAAACCCCTTTCAACGAGAACCTCGTGCTTTCGAGCGCCACGGGCGCGGGAGGGTTGGCGGCCAACGTTTTTAACGCGGCCGCCGCAAAACCCATGGAGTCCGGAAGCAGAAACCAGTTCAACACAGGCTTCCGGCAGGCGGTGGGCCGCAAGCTCGTTCTTGACGGCGATTACTTCTGGAAGTACACCCAAAACGCCTACGATCTTGACCAGGTTCTTACCACGTCGGTCGTCTTTCCGATCGAATGGCGGAAATCGAAGATGGACGGTTTCGCCATCCAACTCACGATGGCCGAAACGCAGGGCTTCTCGTTTTTCACCACGTTGGGCCACACCCGCGCACGGGTTTTTGGTCCTGAGAACGGCGGAATCATTTTGGACGCAGGTAACTTGTCGGACGTAATCGTTCAGAGAGTGGACCATGACCAGGCGCTGCAAAGCACAACCCACCTGCAATATCAGTTGCCCAAGCGCCTGCTCTGGCTCTCATTGATGTGGCGATACGACAGCGGAATCGTGTCGGGCGCCGTTCCGGACCTGGCCAGCTTGCTTGCCCTTGACTCCGATCAGCAGCAAATGATCGGTTTCTATTGCAACGGACAGACTGCCACCCTGAGCCATCCCATAACCAGTTCGGCCTGCCCCGCCAATTCTACGAACTTCGGAACCGCGCTGGTCAACATTCCCGCTCCGGGCACGGAAAACGATGACAAAAACCCGTCGCGCGTCAAGCCACGCAACCTGTTCGACCCCGCCATAGGCTCGGACGACCTGTTCCACACAGACCGTGTGAAATGGACTGCACGATTCACCGTTTTGAATCTTACGAACAAAGTGGCCATGTTTAACTTCCTGTCCACGTGCTCGGGGACTCACTTCGTTGCTCCAAGAACCTACAGGGGAGAAGTCGGTATTACGTTTTGAATTGCGCAATGCTGAACGCAGAGAGTAACTCAGTCACCGACATCATGATCCATGATCGGATGTCGGTGAGTATTTAACGAATCTACGCTGTCTCTAAATCCCCAGATGACGCAAAATCGCCAAGTCAATTATTGAGACCCAAAACGCTATTCTGGGCGGATGACCGGCAACTCTGACCTTTGACCGACCTTCGCCCAAAACTGCGCAAGCCTCAATTGCCGGCGCCACACTCCCGGCTTCTCAGGCCCACGCCGCCCGCCGGCCACTCGTCGTCAAGTCGCCGTAGCCGCGAATTCCTTCCAAATCGCTGAAAGCAATCGCCAATTCGTCGGCCACACTTTGCTGAATAATTCTCGAAATTCGCTATTCTTGTCTCAGGGCTCAACCCGGAGAAACGGTTGCGGCCGCTCATCCAACGGCAGGCATCGCTGAATCAATAGCCTGGCTCAGCCGAAGCTGCTCGAACTCTCCGCGCCTTTGTGAATTCGACGCTTGGCGGAAGGTTAACCGCAATGAATGAAATTATTTACGGTCGAACATCATTGAAAACGAACCACTTGGATCTTTGGTCCCTGAGCTAACTTCAATGAATGGAGATATTTAGAGTCTAAGTCTTGCAGAATGTGATATTTACGGCACCCGTCCACCCGCTAACCTCTTTGCTATGAAATATTTGGCCAAAAACACCCCGGGGGGAGGGGGTATCCGTGGTACGGACCGGATAGCTAGGAGCTAGAAGCTTGACGCTCGGAGCCAGAAGCCAGTCGCTGCTTCTCCTCCCGCAACCCTTTATCTGTGACTCCTGCTCTGGAACCACCCGGCTCGCTCACACACTATCCGCCGGGAAGGCGCCGAACGAGCCGCCCGCCGCGATATTCTGGCCCGCCAGCACAATGGCGTGGCTGGCCACGTGTGCGCCCGCGCCGATGATGGTCGGCTGGAGCCGAATTCTATTGAAATCTCCGGCGCCGTGCGAGAAGGAATAGACGCGCGCATACGACCCGATGATGGCGTTTTCGCCAATCTCGATGCCGCCGCGATCATTCAGCAGGGCGCGCTGCCGAATCACGACCCCGTCGCCGATCGAGAGGTTATAGCCGTAAGTCAGGTCGACACCGTGATAGATCTTCACCCCGGTGCCCATGTGCGCGAAGATATGACGCCCCAGCATGCAGCGAAAACGCAATCCCAGCCAGTGATTCAGCCCGACCGGCGAGCGGTCGAACATCTGCCAGAACCAGAGCAGCGGCTTGCGCTCGTTGAATCGGGCGCGATCGACATCCGGAAAATGTCCGGCTTCGAGCGTGACGTTCTCCGGATCCAGAGAAAGAGAGACCACGTTGCCGGGCAGCTCGGAAGTGAGGGTCAGGTTGAGCTTGCCTCCGTGCGGGCGGCCCAGGTAGAGCTGGTAAAGCTGGTCGCGCACAATCTCCGAGCGGCGCTCAGGAACATGGTGCCGGGTGAACTCATCATCGAGGAAGCGAATCCAGCGGCGGTAGATCTCTTCCGCTTCAGGCGCGGGATGCGGAACGGGGACGGTGGCGGGACTGACCATACGACGACGATAGAACAGGGAACAGGTATTAGGGAACAGGGATCAGAATGCCGGTGGCCGGGGATTCGCAGGAATAGCGAGCTCAGCCCTCAGTCACTGACCACAGATCACTGATCACTGCACTACCTTCGGCCCTGAATCGTCTTGGGGTTGGCGCCGGCCTTTTTCGCGGCGCGCCGCGCAGCGATCTCGTGCATCTCTTTGCCCCAGTGCGAGCGGTTGATGCCTACTTGCATCACCAGCATGATGATGTTGCCGGTGCACCAGTAAAGCGCCAGACCTGAGGCGTAGTGCAGCAGCATGAACCCGAAGAATACCGGCATGATGAAGGCCATCATGCGGCGCTGCGTGGGGTCCATGCCCGGCGACGGTGTAATGTACTGCGTCAGAAACATCGTGATGATGATCAGAACCGGCAGCACATACGTCGGATCGGGTTGCGAAAGATCCGGTAGCCACATCCAGTGGGCCTGGCGCAGCTCCACCGCGTACTGCAGCACGCGGAAATACGGCCACAAAAGAATCAACGGCACGAGCATTGGCAGGCAACTGCCGTACATGTTGACGTTCTCAGCTTTATAGAGCGCCATCATCTCGGCATTCATATCCTGCCGCTTGGGATCGTTCATCTTCAGGTTCTTGTAGCGATTCTTGATGGCGTCGACCTTGGGCTGAATGCGCATGGTCTTCAACGACGACTTCATCGCCGTGATGCGCGTAGGCAGCAGCGCAATGTTGAAGACCACCGTGGAGATGATGATGGCCCAGCCCCAGTTGCCGATGCCGTGCAGCACCATCCAGCGCAGCAGCAGGTAAAGCGGCTTCGCGATAAATGCCATCCAGCCGAATTCGATCAGCGACGACAATGACGGACCATCGGGTTTGCCGTCGGAACCGATTGTGCGGATCGACGAAAGCACAGCGGTCGACTTCGGGCCCGCGAAGAGGCGCAGCTTGGTATCTCCGCTGGTGTCGCCGATCGCGATGCCCAGCACATCGTGAGACGTCTTCTTGCTGTTCGCATCGCTGGGATTGCCGGGCAGGTCGATAGCGTTGTGCAGAGTGACCACCGTCGTGCCGGCGGGATTATCCGGCAGGAAAGCTGCCGCGAAGTAGATGTCCATGACCGCCGCGAACTGATACGGCTCGCTGAGCGTGTTGCTGCCGCTCACTTTGGCGGCGGGTTGCGAACTCTCCTTATCGTCCAGCGACCACGCGAAGCTGGAGGGCGTGGGAGTTTGCGATCGCATCATCGACGACTGCGCGAATTCCTCCATGTCGCCCAGGCCGGCCGGCCACTCAACCAGCGCGCGCACCGGCGCGCCATTTTGCTTCACTTGTGCTTCGACGCCGATGACGTAACTGGAGTCGAAGCGGACGGTTTTCACCACATCCACGCCGTTGGCCGCGTAGTGATAGGTGATCGAAGCAGGAGCCACGATGAGGCCGGCGGGCGAGGCCTGTGCGCCTGAGACAGTGACCTGATAAAGCGACTGGTTCAGTTGCGTGCTGAGCGAAGAGTCGTACGTGAAGAGCGAAAGGGGGTGGCCGAAGCGCTCCGCGGCCTCGGCCTGCACCAGGTCCAACGGCTTGCCGGTCGAATCAAAATACTTTTTCAGGTACCAATGTTTGATTTCTGCGCCGCGATTGGTGAGAACGATGCGGTAAAGCTCGTTTTCGACAGTGTATTCACTTTCCTGGGCGGCCGTGATGGTAGGCACCGGCGCGGCGGGGTACGCAGTGGCAGCGGTTCGCTGCGGCTGGGCCGATGTGGCTGAAGGAGCGGTTGCATTGGTCTGCGTTTGCGTCTGTTGTGTCTGCTGGGGTTGCTGCTGCTCGGGCTTCGGCTTCGCGAAGAAATACTGATAGCCAAGAAAAACAGAAAGCACGATCAGCATGAGGGCCATGGTGGAGCGCATGTCGCCACCGCCACCGCCGCCGGAACCCTGTGACTGCAGATTTGGATTTTGAATTTCGGGCAAAGGAAACTTCCTATCGTTCGGCAGGGCAGCCCGCGAGGCCGCCACTCCTTACTATGGTAAAGGCTCGTGGGGAAAAGCCGCCTGACTGCGACGGACTGGAGGCAGCGGGACCGGATCGAAACCACCGGAACTAAAGGGGTGACAACGTAAAAGCCGCCGGAAAGCGAGCGCCGAACCGCGCAACGGGCCGTGCAGGGCGATGGCAGCTTCTGCATATTCTGAGCAGGTTGGCCGGAACTTGCAGCCGCCCGGACTCACCGCGTGCAGGGCTGGCGAAAGCCAGCGGCGGTAGAACGACAGCACTGCGAGCAGGATGCCCGTCATAATATCGACCCCGCATGAGCCGGTTGTACGGGTTCATTGGAAGTGCGCAATGCCTCGGTGGCGGCCTGTTGAAGGATACGCACAATCTCCGCTTCGAGTTTCACAAATTCAAGCGTCAGCACGCCGGAACGCGGATGAAGAATCAGATCGAAGCCTCGAGGCATCAGATCGACGTGCCTGCGCAGGGCCTCACGCATACGGCGCTTGATGCGATTGCGCTGATGTGACTTGCCAAGAACCTTACCCACGGTGAGCCCGATGCGTCCGGCTCGCGGAGTGTTCCCCGCGTCGAGCAATTGTGGTGCCAGAAACCAGCTCATGGTGGCTGACTGCCTTTTGCGGCCCGCAGCATAGGCGCGCACGAAATCAGCGTGCATGCGCAGACGCGAAGCTGTCAGCGTTTGGCGCTGCGCGGTGTGAGAAAGTGCATTCATGAGGAAGGCTCAATCCGGAATCATTGCATCAAAGAATGCTGATGGCGAATTCCGGCGCAGACAGAACGGGTCGATGCGATCAGTCGCGATGCCCGGCGCTGACGGATACGCGCTTGCGGCCGGCTGCGCGGCGGCGGCTGAGCACCGCGGCACCGGCATTCGTCTTCATGCGCGACCGAAACCCGTGCTTTTTGACACGGTTGCGGCGGTTGGGTTGAAAGGTGCGTTTGGGCATGTTGAGCGACTCCTGTTTCCTAAAGCAAATCTGCGTTGTAGCAACATCTTCGAGTATATATTACGTGGCAATTTGAATCCAATCGCGATGCACGCCACCATGCGACACTGCGACCGGCGAGATCGCGTATTCTGAATCATACGGTTGAGCATTGCGCGCTCCGCGCGAAATTTGAGCGCTGCACCACTGACAAGTAGTGTGTGACATGAAGTTTCACCAACCTTGGTGCAACTTAAGAAGACCGCAAAAACTTATGTGAAAGAGGCATTGCAACGGCGACGAGATGTGCTACTATCGGGACCGTTCAAGAAATTTCAAAAAGAAATTTCGAGCATTCTGCGTTTCGGGTTATTCGCTCAAAGCCCCGGAGCTGAATCTTGAGGGGCAGACCAGCGGCACACAGGTATTTGGTCAATGGGAGATGGCGTGGGTAAGCGATCGCTTCAGCCCTGCAGGAAGTCTATTGTCTAAATACCGGAAAAAAGAACAAGCCGGCGATGAGCCGGCGGAAACTGCAAGGATTGCACGATGGCATTTGCGACTACGCCGACTTCGGCACTCAATCCCTGGCTCCAGATTCTCGCTGCATTAGAGAAGAAAGTCATTCGGCAGTCATTTGAGACCTGGCTTAAGCCCACCCGTTTCAGCCACGCTGCAGGCCGAACACTTTACGTGCGTGTTCCGTCGCCGGAGTTTCAACACATCGGCGACAAGTATGGCGACCTGATTCAGGAGGCCATCGATCTCTACTCCCTGGAGTACGACGACGTGAGTTTTGTAACCGTCGAGGAGGATCCTTCAATTCCTCCGCAGCGCAGAGATGGAGGTTTTGGTCCGGTACCCTCGCACGCGCCGACGGCGCCGCCTGCGAGCGCGTCAAGGCCCCCCGAGCAGGGCCGGTTTGACTGGTCTACGGCCGCGCAACTCAACCCGCGGTACACGTTCGACGCGTTCGTCATCGGTACCGGCAACCAGTTTGCAAGAGCAGCAGCGCTGGCAGTCGCAGAGCGCCCCTCGCGCGCCTACAATCCGCTTTTTCTCTATGGCGGAGTCGGAATGGGCAAGACGCACCTGATGCACGCGATTGGCCACGAAGTGAAGCGCCGGCAGCCGACGTCAAATATCTGCTACGTCTCGGCAGAGAAATTTACGAACGAGATGATCAACTCCATCCGCAACGATCGGATGACGAGCTTTCGCGATCGGTTTCGCACCGTGGATGTGTTGTTGATCGATGACATCCAATTCATTTCGCAGAAAGAGCGCACGCAGGAAGAGTTCTTTCACACCTTCAACGCGTTGCATGAGGCGATGAAGCAAGTCGTCATCGCGTCGGACCGGCCCCCGAAGGAATTGACGGAGATTGAAGAGCGGCTTCGCTCGCGATTTGAGTGGGGGCTGATCGCAGATATTCAGCCGCCGGATCTCGAAACGAAGGTCGCGATTCTGCTGAAGAAGGCAGAGAGCGAGCAGGTGCAGCTACCGACCGATGTGGCGCTTTTTATCGCTTCAAACGTGCGGACCAATGTGCGTGAACTGGAAGGCGCGCTGGTGCGGCTGATTGCCTGGTGCCAGTTGAACCGCATGGAAATCACGCTGGCAGCGACGCAGCAGTGCCTGAAACAATTCATCGACATGCAGGTGCGGAAGATCACGATCGAGGCGATTCAGCGCGCTGTTGCTGAGCAATTCGGTATGAGAGTCGCCGACCTGAAGCAGAAAAACAACTCACGCAACGTGGTTGTGCCGCGGCAGATTGCGATGTACCTGGCCAAGCAGATGACGGAAGCGAGCCTGCCGGAGATTGGTCGCCAGTTTGGCAACAAGCACCATACCACGGTCATGCATTCAATCGGGAAGATTGATGAGCAACGCAGGACAGACAAGGATCTCCACCGGACCTTGACGAAACTGCAAGACATGCTCAACTGCTGAATACACGGAACAGGACACGGATGGTCTGGTTAGCGCCAGAAGGTTGTCAATCGGTGGCACTTGCTTCGCTAGCAACAGTGCCTGTTCTGGAATTGCGTGCAGTCAACAGCAGCTGGGCGGGTTTTTCCCAAATCGGATACTGAGATTCCGTCTAGTTCTTATCGATCTCCAGCACATCCCTCAGCGCGAAGCTTGTTTCAAGCCGCGTGACCCCTGGCAGGCGGGAGAGCTCGCTCTGGTGCAGACGGCCATAGTCGTCAATGCCGGCGACGCGCGCCACAAGGATGTAGTCGTACTGGCCGGCGAGCAGGTGGCAGCTCACGATGTCGTGGCAATGGCGCACGGCCGTCTCGAATGCACCGAGCACCGCCGCCGACTGGCGTTCCAGCGTGACACGGATGAACACGGTCATGTGTTTTCCGAGCAGGCGATCGTTGATCACCGCGCGATAGCCACGGATGGCGCCTGAGGATTCCAGCGTGAGTATGCGCCGGGAGGCAGCTGATGCCGATAGCCCCACCGCTTCACCCACCTCGTAGTTGGTGGCTCGCCCATTCCGCGCGAGATAGCGCAGGATGGCAGCATCGAGCTCGTCCAATCCCACCGCCGACGCATTGGAAATGTCGCTTTCCGCGGACTTTTCAGTTGATTTGTGCAAAGCTGATGAATTCCTCTCACGTTTTGTTCCCATTGTGCCGTTGTATCACAGAGATTGCATACATTGGAACCTTCCGGAGACGTAGAATGCCTTGCAGTTGGAAAGCAGACCGCGATGCGCTGGAGCTGTGTAGCGTTTCTGCTTCGTAAGTCCGGCGCAACGGCTTGCCAGCGAGACAGCCCTCCCCGAGAAGCGCAATTGTAGTGGTAAGGCAATTTGCAAGGAGAAACGACCATGATCGTAGGCGTTCCTAAAGAGATTAAGGACAATGAAGCGCGCGTAGGTGTTACTCCAGCGGGCGTGAAGGCGCTCACTGAGGCTGGACACAGGGTGTTGGTGGAAACGCAGGCCGGCGCGCTGTCCGGTTTTCCTGATGCGGAGTACCAGAACGCGGGCGCAGAGATCGTGGGCGATGCGGGCTATGCGTGGGGCAAGGCCGAAATGGTGGTCAAGGTAAAAGAGCCAATCGAGAGCGAGTATGCCTACTTTCGCGAGGGACTTGTCCTGTTCACTTATCTACACCTGGCGCCTCTGCCAACACTGACTGACAAGCTTCTCGAAGGCAAAGTGATCGGTATCGCCTATGAAACGGTGCGCGACCGGAAGGGTGGTCTGCCACTGTTGATGCCCATGAGCGAAGTGGCAGGGCGCATGAGCGTACAGGTTGGCGCCAGCTATCTGGAGAAAGAGCGTGGCGGACGTGGCATTCTGTTGGGCGGCGTGCCGGGTGTGCCGCCAGCGCATGTTGCGATTCTGGGCGGAGGCATCGTCGGCACCAACGCGGCACGAATCGCATTGGGTATGGGCGCAACGGTTACGCTGATCGACGTGAATATGAATCGGCTGCGCGAACTCGACGATCAGTTTGGCGGTCGCCTTTACACCCTGGCGTCAAACAGCTACAACGTTGCGCAGGCCACACGCGAAGCCGACCTTGTTGTCGGCGGCGTGCTGATTCCCGGAGCCACGGCGCCCAAGCTTGTGACGCGTGCCATGGTGGGCCATATGAAGAAGGGCGCGGTGATTGTGGACGTGGCGATCGATCAGGGCGGCTGCGTGGAGACGGCGCGGCCCACTTCGCATTCCAATCCGAGCTATGTGGTCGACGGCGTGGTGCACTACTGCGTGACCAACATGCCGGGCGCGGTGCCGCACACCTCAACTCTTGCGCTTACCAACTCGACATTCCCTTATCTGCTGCGCTTGGCCAACCTGGGCGCCCGTGAAGCGCTCAAGCAGGATGCCGGGCTGGCAGACGGGCTGAATACCTGGATGGGGAAACTTACTTATCGTGGAGTGGCCGAAAGCCAGAACCGGCCCTGGACAGCCGCATCAGACGTGTTGGCCTGACCGGGCCGCCCCTGGTAATTCGTAGAGAACGACTTCGCTGGGCGCCACATTTCGCTTGACAGGCGCTTTACACGTTTGTAATCTTCCTAGCGCGGAAAAAGACTAAGAGAAATCCACCGCCAAAACCAACTTCTCCGTCGCATTTGTCCAAGGCGCTCATGTGCGGAGATTGATTGTGTTTTGGGGTGGATTTTTTGTCTTTTGTGGTTTATTTACGACCGGTTATTCGGACGTTAACACCCTTGAACAACCATGTGACTCAAATACTCGTCGCGGTCACGACGTAACTGCGAGCGGCGAGAACATTTAACCGCTGTTGAAACCGAAAGATTGGGAGGCTGTATGCATTCGACAAATCGATCTGTGGGGCCAAATGTCGGATTGGTCTTCGCTATGAATCGCGGGATTCGCAAGTCCCTGTGGGTTTTTCTGGCAATGTCGCTGTTGTTGGTGCTTCCGTCGCGGCTGGCCTTCGCCCAATACGATAACGGCAGCTTGGTCGGAACCATCCATGACTCGAGTGGAGCCGCAGTTCCCAACGTAACCGTTACGATCACGAACGAAGCTACCGGGGTCGCTGCAGTTCTGAAGACCAATGAAACGGGCGACTACGAAATTCCATCACTGCGCGTTGGCCTTTACACCATTTCGGCGAGTGCCTCAGGATATGCCATCACCGAAGCGCGGCACATCACCGTCTCAGTCGGCGCGCGCGAGCGCATGGACCTCACGTTGAAAGTGGGCGCCGCAGAAGCGACGACGGTTGAAGTGAGCGACGTTGCTTTGCAGCTTCAAACAGAGTCGAGCCAGCGCGACCAGACGATCACGGGCTATCAGACGCAAGCCCTCCCGCTGGTGAGCCGCAACTACTCTGACTTGATTAACTACGTCGCGGGCGCGCGTCCTGACCCGTCGCAAGCAAATCAGACAGGTGTCACTTCGCTGTTGCGCCAGGGATCGTACAGCGTAAACGGCCAGCGGAGCATGTTCAACGACTACATGATCGATGGCATGGACAACAATTCCTATGGCGAGAGCAATCAGGGTTTTGACAACCAGATCATTCAGCCTCCACCAGACTCAGTGGCCCAGTTCCAGGTCGTCACGAATAACGAGAGCGCTGAATATGGCCGCTCCTCAGGCGCCACTGTCAACGTGGCGACCAAGAGCGGCACCAACCAGTTCCACGGCACGCTATATGAGTTTCTGCGCAATACCGATCTCAACGCTTTCGGCTATATCAAGCCTGTTACGGTGAACGCGCTGACAGGAGTACAGTATCCGTTTTTTAAGCCGGTCTTCAACCGCAACCAATTTGGCGTCAATTTCGGCGGTCCGGTGATGAAGAACCGTTTCTTCTGGTTCCTCGACTACGAGGGATTCAGGCAGAAGCTAACGCCGACGGTCGTTGACACCGTGCCGACCACGAACGAACTGAATGGACAATTCGTGAAGGCGGTGCAAGATCCCTGGAGTCCGGGTACGTATATTCCTGCAAACACGCCTTACACCAACTGGCCGACGCAGGCCAAGGCAGACGCCGATGCGACTGCGCTCACCATCGCTGGATTGTACAAGTCAGCTCTGGCTTCCAATGCCGGCGGCAGATGCGTTGTGACGGCGGGACTCGCTTCGACCGGCATCGCGTCGAACGACTGCCCGCTCAACGCGCCATTCACCGACTACGCCGACAAGGGAGACCTTCGTCTGGACTACACGCAGAGCGCCAATACCACATGGTTCCTGAAGGTCAGCGATCGCAAAGAGATCGGCAAGAACTATAATCTGCTGCCCGAGCCGATCGACATGCAGACCAACGGAAACATCCTGGTGCACGACGAACAGGCGTCTCTCGGCTTCAATCACACCATTAGCCCCAACATGTTTGTGGATGCGCGACTTGCTTTGTCAGGTACCAAAGGCGGGAAGTGGACCTTCGCGATCGGAAACAATCAAGTTCCCGCGAGCACATTCGGCCTGCAGAACGTTGCGGCGAGCGTAGCTGGCGGATTGCCATCGATGGCTGTCTCGGGTGGTTTCACGTCGTTTGGACGGCAGGGCACCAACCCGCAATGGCAGAATCCGTCGCTTCTCGATCCGAAAGTGAACTTCTCGTGGATCAAGGGCAAGCACTCAATGAAATTCGGGTACGAGTATGAAAAAGTGTGGCAGGAGATCCAGGATTCGAATCCGCTCTACGGTTCGTTTGCATTCTCCAACGGCTATAGTGTTTGTCCGGCATCGGCTGGAGCGAATTGTCCAGACACCTCCGTCGTAGCCGATACTTACTTCGCCGATTTCCTGTTTGGCGCGGCGCGCACTTATTCGCTCGCGACCTACTTCATCTCTCATGTGTTTCAGCAGATGGACAGCGTCTATGCGCAAGACGACTGGAAGGTCGCCCGCAAGCTGACTCTCAATCTCGGCGTTCGCTGGGAGTATGGATCGCCGTGGTGGGAGCGCGGCAACCACATTTCGAACTTCAATCCTGCCACCGGAACGATGTTGACTCTAACTCCGGGGTACACCACGGCCAGCTCTCCCTTGTGCGGATCGGCGCCGTGCATCGCGCCCTACAGCGGCAGCGGCGTTTTCGGAAAGACGCTGGTACATCCCGCCATGGGCGACTGGGCGCCGCGTATTGGCTTTGCCTATGCGCTCACCAACTCGATCGCGGTCCGCGGCGGTTTCGGCACGGCATTCGTGCATTACTGGCGCGCCGGCTCGGGGAACAACCTGGCCATCAACGCTCCGTTTGCTCTCTTCACTGCCGTCACCAATCCCAGTATGCCCAGCTCCGGTGGGCTGCCGGCACTGGGCGCCAGCTACAATCGCCTATCGCAAGGTTTTCCAAGCAGTCTTGCTACTGTCTTCAGCGCCGGCACCGATAACATCGACTACATCCCGCAGAACAATAAAGACGGCTATGCGGAAAGCTACTTCCTGAGCGTGCAAAAGACGCTGAAACAGAACATCATGGTTGACATTGCGTACGTTGGCAACCATGGCTTGCACTTGCAGGGCCTTATTAACGCCAATCAGAAGAATCCCGCGAACAACTTTGCGCGCCCGTATCCAAACTGGTCTGGCTACCTGCTCAACAACCCCACTCTGTACCCCAATACATTCCAGTACGGCGACATCACTGATGCGTTCAACGAATTCCATTCCATGTATAACTCGCTGCAGGTGAAGTACGAGCAACGCATGGTGGGCGGACTGACCATTCTGAACTCATTCAGTTGGCAGCACGCCATGGATAATGCTTCGTCGACCCTGGATGCCAACACGCCGTGTCCGCAAAACGGCTATGATCTCGAGGCCGATTACGGACAGTCCGACTACAACCTGCCGATTGCCAACATCACGACACTGGTGTATGACCTGCCTCTGGGCCACGGAAAGACTTTCCTCAACAACGCCAACGGCGTTGTAAACCAGATACTGGGAGGTTGGCAGATCAGCGGCGTAAACACGATGGATGCGGGTACCCCGTTCAATATTCAATACACTCCGAACGCAGCCAACCAAGTCTCGCCCACACTGAGCCAGAACTGGCGCGGATTCGCAGCGTATCGGCCGAATCTGAACCCGAATTCGGGCCACAAGTACATTCAGGGAAAGGTGAAGCTGGCGAACGGCTCCGTTCAATATGTCGATCTGAATTCGTTGACGTTGCCAGCAACTTATATCGGCAACGTGGCGGCGAACGGACTTTCGAGCCCGTTTGGCAGCCTGCCTAAGAACTACGGCCGCACGCCCGCCTATTACCAGACGGACCTGGCTTTCAATAAACACTTCGATACGCCGATCGAGCGAGTCAAGATTGAATTCCGCTCAGAACTGTACAACATCTTCAACCACACCAATCTGTACCTGCCGGGCGGAACGGGCGGAAGCACGGTCAGCGGCACCTACGGTGGAGGTGTTGGCAGTGTGCCGGCAGTTGGATCAGTCACCGGTGGAAGCGGAGGCACGATCAGCGCAACCTTCTCGCCGCGCATTGTGCAGTTTGGCTTGAAAGTTACGTTCTAGCGGGTTCGACACATTCTCCCACCTGGGCCCTGCAGCCTGGGTGGGACCTTTATCACCTCGCAATCTGCAAGCGTGCTAAGCTTGAATCAGCAACACGCCCGCAACATTTGCGTAGCGCAGTTGCAGATGAGAACGCGACGATTCGGCTCGCGGAATCACGCCCACATAGAGACGAGAGCCTGGGCGGAAAAACAATCCATCATCTTGTTTGCAGGCGGCGTTGCGGCCCGCGAGTAACTTGCTGCAGAAGACTCTGCGCGTGCCATTGCGTGTGGCGGGGAGTCTGGTTGTTTTCAGTCATTTGGAACCTTGTTTTATTGGGAGAATAGAGGCGTGAACACTCGGAATGAAATTCTGAATGAGTTAGGCCGGAACTCTCAGCCGTGGGATGTGCTTGTGATTGGCGGAGGAGCCACCGGCCTGGGCGCCGCTGTCGAAGCCGCGGCGCGAGGGTATCGCACTTTGTTGGTGGAGCGTTCCGATTTCGCCAAAGAAACCTCCAGCCGCAGCACAAAACTCGTGCATGGCGGAGTTCGTTATCTCCAGCAAATGAACGTGACGCTTGTGCTTGACGCGCTGCGCGAGCGCGGGCACATGCTCCGCAACGCGCCGCATCTTGTCCACGATCTCAGTTTCGTCGTCCCGGCATATAGTTATTTTTCACTTCCTTACTACGGGATGGGTCTCAAGGTTTATGAAATGCTTTCCGGTAAGCTCTCATTCGGCCGCTCTGAGGTGCTGTCGCGCCAAGTCGCGCTCGATAGACTGCCCGGCGTCAAGAGCGAAGGTCTTCGTGGCGGCATTCTTTATCACGACGGCCAGTTTGACGATGCGCGCTACGCCATCACGTTGGTGCGCACCCTCCAGGACCTCGGGGGCACGGCCATCAATTACGTGGCAGCGACCGGCCTCATGGAGCGCGGCGGCAAAGTCGTCGGTATTCAGGCCAAAGATGCGGAAAATGATTCCGTCATGGAGATCACTGCCAAATCCGTGATCAACGCCTGCGGCGTTCACGCAGAAGACACTCTGGCGCTCGACGGCCGGCCGCGCGGATCGCTGCTGGCCATCAGCCAAGGCTCTCACTTTGTGCTCCCCAAGTCGTTCCTGCCGGGCGATACCGCGCTCATGATTCCCAAAACTTCCGACGGACGCGTACTTTTTGCGATTCCATGGCACGGTGCTCTGGTTGTGGGAACCACCGACGTGCCGGTCGATTCCACTTCGCCGGAGCCCCGTGCGCTTCTCGAAGAAAAGCAGTTTCTCACTGAAACGATTGCTCAATACTTCGGCCGCGCGCCGCGTGGAGAGGAGATTCTCAGTGTCTGGTCGGGCTTGCGGCCACTCGTACGCCACGGCAATGCAAAAACCTCTAAGCTCTCGCGCGACCATACGATTCTGGTGGCGCCATCAGGCATCATCACCGTCACCGGCGGCAAATGGACTACCTACCGGCGCATGGGCCAGGATACGATTGATCGCGCTGAGCAAGTGGCAGGGCTGTCCAAGCGCCCTTCGAAAACACTCGAGCTCAAGCTGCACGGCTGGACGGCGGAATCAGGCAGCGGGAACTCTCCCTGGGAGTCTGTCTACGGAGCGGATCTTCCGGCTCTGCTCGCTCTTTCCGATCAGGATCCCGGTCTCGACGCGTTGATGCACCCGCGCCTTCCCTTCAAATTACGCGAAGTGATTTGGGCTGCCCGGCATGAGATGGCACGAACGGTAGAAGACATTTTGGCCCGGCGCACGCGCGCACTTTTTCTCGATGCACGCGCGGCGATTGAAGCTGCGCCGGCGGTCGCGTGCCTGCTCGCAAAAGAGCTGCAACGCGGCGAAACATGGAGAGATAAAAGTCTTGCAGATTTTCTTGAGATCGCGAAAGGCTATGTTTACATTGAATGAGATTCTCTGAAGAATGCATTCTGAGCGCCGCAGCCTTAGGCGCCTGCCCGTCTGCCGTTCGATACCGAGAAATCGCGCAATGTGCGCCTTGGGAATCCCGATGAGTTCAATCCTTTCGATGCTTCGACCGGCACCGCATATCCCACGAATCCCGAGGGAGCAGGCAGAAAGGCTCTATCCAAAAATGCGCTGGCAGATCATGGAGTCAACCTTCATTGGTTATGCCACGTTTTACTTTGTCAGGAATAACCTTCCCGTTGTTTCAAGGGAAATGGGTCTCGCGCTCAATTACAACAAGGAGCAGGTAGGGAATATTCTTGCCGCCACTGCCATCTCCTACGGCATCGGCAAGTTGTTCATGGGGGCGTGGTCCGATCGCAGTAATCCGCGCTTCTTCATGCCGCTGGGGCTCGTCATCACGGCATTGTGCAATTTTGCATTCGGCGCCGTCAGCAGTTACCAGGTGCACCTCGGCCTGTGGGCTATGAACGGCTTGGCGCAGAGCATGGGCTGGGCGCCTTGCGGACGATCCCTTGGCCACTGGTACAGCGTCGGCGAGCGGGGAACCAAATTTGCATTCTGGAATGTGGCGCAGAACGTGGGCGGCGGATTGACTGGACTGCTGGTTGCCTACACCACCGTTCTGCTCGGCTGGCGTTCGGCGTTTTACGTGCCGGGGATTCTTGCGATCCTGTGCGCAATTTATTTGCTGGTCCGGCTGCGCGATACGCCCCAGTCGGTGGGCCTGCCACCCATCGAGGAGTGGCGCAACGACTATTCAGCCGGCGCTCCCAAAAATGTCGAGCAGGAACTGGGCACTGCCGACCTTCTGGTGAATTACATCTTCAAGAACGGTTACATCTGGCTCTTCGCCTTTGCCAATTTCTTTGTCTACATTGCCAGATACAGCATGCTCGACTGGGGCCCCACCTACCTGAAAGAAGTGAGGCACGCCAGCCTCGGCCAGGGAGGCGTCAGCACGGCGGCGCTTGAATTCTCAGCAATCTTCAGCACCATTCTTATGGGATGGCTGTCTGACAAGCTGGGCGGGCGTCGCGGCATGATCAGCGTTCTGTGCATGATTCCCGTACTTGCCTCCTATTTAGGAATCATCTACGGCCCCGCAAATAGGTTATGGATCAGTCTGGGCTTGTTTGGCGTGATTGGCTTCTTCGTCTATCCGGCGGTGTTGCTGCTGGTGGTCAGCGCGCTCGACTTTACTTCCAAGAAAGCTGTGGGTACGGCGGCGGGATTCCTCGGTCTCTTTGGTTATCTGGGGCGGACGGTTGAAGGCGAAGGCATCGGCGTGCTGGCCCAGCATTATGGCTGGACGACAGCGCTTCACGCCGTGGTCGTGGCAACAATCCTGGCAATCGTGCTGCTCGCCTTTACCTGGAGGCTTTCGCCGCATCAACCCGGCCGGAACCAGCCTCGCCACGCCCGGCATCCGTCACGGCTGAGCGCCGGGAGGGATCAGCAGGCTGAGGGAGTGGGGTACGACCTCGAGCCGCACCGGTAGGGAGCCCAGGACTTCTCCGTCGGCCTCAACGAATAAGTCTTCGCGCGAACCATCACGAGCCCGGCACTCGATCGACGGCGTGTCGAGCAATTCCACTTCCCGTTTGAACGTGTGCCGCCCGGCAAGCACAGCCAATAGAAACATCATGTAACGCAGGCGGCTTTGCGTTTTGAATGCCAGCAGGCTCAAGCTCCCGTTCCGCAGGCTGGCCCCGGGAGCCAGCTTACGCAATACTCCGCCAAACGATCGCACCCGCACAGCCAACAGTTGTGAAACTCTCACTACGCGCTGGTTGCCGGTTCCACTCGCCGGCAGAACGGCCTCAAAGAGCGGAAACGACCAGGTCAGCCAGAGGCGACATGCCTCGATTACGTACAGAACGTATCCGAGCCTGCGCTTGAGCCGTGGGTCCAGCCGGGACATCAACAACGCGTCGGCGCCCACTCCCGCTGCCACAACGAAGTAACGTGAAGCCGAATCTCCTGATTGATCTTGATAGTGAATGCGCCCGACTGAAACGCGGGCCGGCGCTGCGTCCAACAGTTTTCGAGCCACCTTTGCAGGGGTTCCCACTAGACCCAAATCGGCGGCAAGGGCATTGGCTGTTCCCAGCGGAACAACCCCCAGGGAAGCATCAGTGCCCACAAGAGCCTGCAGAACTTCATGAACAGTGCCATCACCGCCGCAAGCCAGGACGCTGTCAAAACCCGCCTCAACCGCTTCTTCCGCGAGCTTCATGGCGCTGCCCGGTCCACCGGTTTCAAAGGACTTTGCCGTGATTCCAGCTTCGCTCAGAACAGCCATAATATCGGCGACGGCCGCAGCTCGCCGTGCGGAGTATTGGCCGGAGACCGGGTTGTAAATGAGCGCCACCTGGCGCATGGCGGGTTTCACTTGGACGTTCGATCCAATCATTGGATGCTCAGAATGCTACCTGAACACGCATCTCCCTATGATGTCAGATCGGACACCGGAATTTGCGCGCGATCTACGAGAAATCGACACGAAAGGAATACGGTTTGTCGCCAGAGAGGCCAATGACCCCGAAGCAAGCGGCCAATGGCAGACGCATGCCGCATCGGAGAGGCACCGCAATCGCGGCTCGGCAGATTAGTGGATCAGAATGCGCAAGTGCCAGAGAACCACCCAAAGATGCCAGAGAATATAGATGCCAAGGGCCGCGACACCTTCGATGCCCAGCGCCCATCGCACTCCCCTGCCGAGAGCCTCTTGATCTACGACCGCATCGACGGGCCATTCCAAGCCGCTGCTCATGCCGCCGTTCCTGTGAAGGCCGGCTCGCGAAAGCAAAACCGAAAGGCTGCTCATCTGCAGCGACGAGGGGAGGGGGGAGGCTGAAATCCTTGATGAATCTGAGTTGTCCAATGGTCGTGCCAGCATGAGTGCGCCCCTTTCGACCCATATCGACAATTCGGTTGCCCGGCTGAGTCGAATTCTTTTGAGACTTGGTCTGCAACTTGAGCAGCCAATCAATCGATGCCCCATTATCAGTGCGCTTTCCTTTGTGAGTGAGTGACTTAAATCACTCAAACATCAGAGCGCGCCAATTTGGGAACCGACCGTCCAACGCGGCCCATTTTGGACTCTTAGATGCAACTGCCACATCCAGGGATGTGCGGACTCCTCCGGGAATTGACCTCGCACAGGTACAAAATAACCGCAGACACTCCGCAGCGTGACACGATTCTCTCCGTCTCCTGTGCAAAACGCGTCTTCAATGCAAGCATTGTAAGTACCCTGCGCAGGTCCCCGTTTCTCGCTATTATTCTCGTGGTGGCATTGGGCCTATGCTTTCCACGGGAAACACGATCCTTATTACGGGCGGAGGGACGGGCATTGGCCGCAGGCTCGCCGAAGCCTTTCACGTTCTGGGCAACCAGATAATCGTGGCTGGACGGCGGCGCACGGCTCTGGATGAAACCGTAGCCAACTGTACTGGCATGAGGTCGCTTACCGTCGATATGACGCTTGCTGCTTCGATTCGCACTCTGGCTGCCGAGACGGTTTCCAGCTTTCCCGAGCTCAATGTGCTCATCAACAACGCCGGAATCATGCGCCCCGAGAATCTCCTGGAGCAACAATCAGACCTTGCTGATGCCGAAGCCACGGTTGCCACCAATCTGCTCGGCCCCATCCGGCTCACCGCGGCTCTTCTGCCCCATCTCAAAAAGCAGCAGCACGCTACAATCATCAATGTCTCATCGGGTCTGGCCTTCATGCCGATGGCACGCACTCCAACCTACTGCGCCACCAAAGCGGCGGTCCACTCGTATACGCTTTCGCTGCGTTCGCAACTCCGCAACTCAAGCATCGAGGTTCTCGAGCTGATTCCCCCGTATGTAGCCACGCATCTGATGGACGGCGCTGATGACCCGCGTGCCATGCCTCTCGATAAGTTTATTGCGGAAGTGATGGAGATTCTGAAGGCTCAGCCCACGCCACCAGAGATCTGCGTAGAGAACGTGAAGGGACTCCGCTTCGCCGCCGAAAACAGGCAATTTGATGTGCTGTTCAGCCGGCTGAATGCGCACACATCCGGGCGGTAGGGTGAATGCCGGCAATGCCGGCAGTATGTTCCGCACAATCTTAGTTTGGGGGCAACCAGGATGATGACCCGCAGAGAATTCATTGTGAGCGCAGCGGCCGCGCAGTTTTGCGCCGCTTCGAAACTGAGGGCAGCTGACAGCGCGGCGCCGCAGGTTCCACCTTTCGATCCTTCCCGGCTCAGGCCGTCGGATTTCAACGACGCCGACTTGGACATGCCTTACAACCTGACGTACCTGCCGCGCATTGCCAACAGCGTTGAAACCGAGGGGCCGAATCGCGGATTTATCAATATCTCAGTTTGGCGCGGAGCAAACCAACTTCATCCTTACAATGCGCGAATCATGGAGAGCGTTCTCACGCTGGCATGGTTCTACGCCAGTCCGCGCAAGTGGAACCAGTTTTATGCGAACAAGGCTCTACGGGTGCGTTTGGAACTGGCGCTTGAGTATTGGTGTAATCTGCAGAGCTCTGACGGCAGATTCAGCGAGTATGGGCCGCAACAGTGGAACCTGGCTGCCACATCGTTCGCAGTCAAATTCATGTCTGAGGCGCTGCGCTTGCTTAAGACTGGCCCTCCAGTTACTCCCGCGCTGCACGTGCGCGCCGTCGACTGCTGCCGCAAAGCCCTACACGCCACGCTCAATAATCCCGATCTAGTGAGCCAGGGCAAGAGCTACTCGAATCAGTACACGAACATCTTTGCCGGTGGCGCTGCATTCTTGGCGATGTATCCCGATGCGACGCTTGCGGCGCAATTGAGAGAGCAGGTGGAAGCAAGCCCGACCAATCTGCAGAGCCCGTGCGGCTACATGTATGAGAAAGACGGGCCAGATCTCGGCTATACGCTCAACACGCACCACGAAAATCTGCAGATGGCCTATCACTACTGGCGAGGCACGCATTTGGGCGATGTACTCCTCGATGCAGAGGATCACTTCGGCGACTGGCTCCAGTACAATCTGCTGCCCGAGCCGGGGCAGGCCTACTGGGTAGCGAATCGCAGTATTGAAACGCGCCAGCAGCATGCGATCTTTGATGCGGTGGATACGCCGCTGGCGGACCGGTCGATCATCATGCGCGCCTTTGCCACTCCGCCTGACCGCCGTGCACAACAGATTCACGCTGCGCGCGAAAAAATGCAAAAAGACTGGCCGAAGGTTGAAGCGCTGAACCTTGGCGCGTTTGAGGCGCTTTCACCCTACCGTTTTCTGCAGCGCGCGCACTACGAGTGGCACCCCACGGCCGAAGAGATTGCCGCTGCACGCAAGATGTTGCGGCCACTCAACGAAGAGATCTTTGCGGAGCAAATGGAAGATACGCGCAAGCCGATAGTCTTCACATATGTGCGGCGGCCGCGGTATTACGCAGCTTTTGCCGCGGCGCCTAAGGTAATCACAGAGCAGCAACGGCTGGGTCTTACGTTTGCGTGGACGCCGGCGAACGGCGTGCTTCTGCAATCGCAAACGCACAGCTCAGAAACAGCATGGGGCACGGTGATCGACGGCAACTTGCCCGTTGAAGCTGCAGGAATGGATGCGGAGTACGATAAGCACTTTTCGGTGGTCACTTATCCTCTTCCCGGCGGTGGACACAAGCAAGTGATCTTTGCCACTGACCGCATACAGGTTACCGTTGAACGTGAAGGAGAGATTCTCGAACGCGTTCCTGCGTTTGACTCTGCAGCGGTCTATTCGACTGCGGAATACGCGGCGCGTCCTGCGCCCGTCGAAATCACAGGGCCAAGACCGGCTGGCTGCACCGATCCCGAAGTGCCGTGCGCTGAGGCAGTTGGCCCAGTTCCAGGCAAAACTTTGTTCATCGTCGAGCTGCGCGCGACGGGCAAGCTGGTATACGAGATCCGGCCCGAGGCATGAAGGAGCGGCAGATATTTGGCCATACTGTATAAGTAGTCTTCTCGCAAGTGCATGTCTGCACACGTGTTCTAAAAGGGGAGTAGCACCCCTGTGGTCTCTATCACGGGAATCTGCGTCAAATCATTCATACAATTCAAACAGCTTCTCGCAGCGGGAATACACATTTTCACGAATCAAATCACCAATGAGCACTGCTGCGAATTCAACTTAGGTTCTATATGAATCGAATTGGTCGTTTCCTCTTCCTTGGCGTCGTTCTGTCTCTTTCCGCCGCTTCCGTAGCCGCGCAAGGGCAACCGGCTCCCCTGGTCACACAGCCAATCAACGAGGCCAACCTGGTTGCATTGCACGGAAGTGTGCATCCTCTAGTGCGAGGCGCCAACGACCGCGGGGCGGTTCCGGATTCTGTTCCAGCAGGTCCGATGCTCCTTCTGCTGAACCGCCCGCCGGAGAGGCAAGCCGCTCTGGAACAGTTCCTCGAAAGCGTGAACTTGCGCGGGTCAGCGAATTACCACCAGTGGCTTACGCCCGAGCAGATTGGCCAGCAGTTTGGCCCTGCCGATACGGACGTTGAACTTGCGACCTCGTGGCTTGCGGCTCATGGGTTTATCGTCGCCAAAACGTCGAAGAGCCGGCTATTCATCGAATTCTCCGGTACCGCCGGCCAGTTGCGTTCGGCGTTTCAGACGGAGATTCACGAATACAACGTGAAGGGCGAAACACACTACGCGAACGCCACGGAAGCAAAGATTCCGACAGCGCTCGCTCCGCTGATCAAGGGAATTTCACCGCTGAATGATTTCCGGGCGCAGCCCATGCTGAAGGTTCTTGGGGAGGCAGGTTATCGTCGTGCGACCAACCGCGCCACTCCACAAATGACTCTGCCAAACGGTTCCAGCACGATATACGCGCTCGCTCCCGAAGATTTTGCGACCCAGTACGATGTGACACCGCTTTACAAGGCAGGCATAAACGGCACGGGCCAAACCATCGGCATCATCAATGAATCAAACATCGATCTCAGCCTAGTACAGGCTTATCAAAAGCTCTTTAGCTTGCCCGCCCGGCTTCCGCAGGTCGTCATCGAAGGCTCTGACCCAGGCGATCTGCCCGGAGTGGATATAGAAGCTTATCTTGACGTGGAAGAGGCTGGAGCGATTGCTCCCGGCGCAAATGTTGACCTTTACATTGCCAATACGAACGGAATCTTTACGGGCACTGCCCCGGCGATGAATGTCATCGATCCGCTCTACATGGCTGCGTTACGCGCCGTCGATGACAACCAGGCAAGCGTGCTGAGCGTAAGTTTTGGCAACTGCGAAGGCTTCATGCTCGCTGCGGGCAATGCGCTCTGGTCGGCACTGTGGCAACAGGCTGCGGCGCAGGGGCAAACGGTTCTGGTATCGAGCGGCGACAGCGGTTCGGCGGGCTGCGACAACGCAACCCAGCAGTGGACGACTGAATACGGCCGGGCCGTGAACGGTCTGGCTTCGACGCCATGGGATGTTGCCGTGGGCGGTACCGACTTCTACTACAGTGATTACGCCAAAGGCGGTACGAGCGCAGCGAGTTTGTGGAACCAAGCCAATGACACGGACAACGGCTCGTTGAAAGCGCCGCTCACAGAGCAGGTGTGGGACACGGCTTATGGCCTGAATGCCACGGGTCCTTACGTGCAGAATAGATCCGTTTCCATTCCCGCTGGAGGAGGCGGGACCAGCAGTTGTATCAACTCTGCACAAAACAACGCGGACACGAATCCGCCCGCGACGCGGCCCTTTGTCTGCAACCCCATTGCAGGCGCGGGCCCTGGAACTCTGTCCGGCTATGCGAAGCCCACCTGGCAGACCGGATCCGGCGTCCCGGCGGATAGTGCGCGCGATATTCCGGATGTCTCGCTTTTTGCGGCAGCCCAGGAAACCAATTTCAGCGCGTATCCCATCTGTGCGATGTCTGGTGACTGTACGACAGATGCAAGTGGCAACGCTCAGATCTTTCTGGTGGGCGGTACGTCGGCATCCGCGCCCGCCATGGCCGGCATAATGGCGCTCGTGAATCAGAGGTACGGGCGACAGGGCCAGGCGGATTTCACGCTCTATCCTATGGCGAAGCAGTTTCCAGCGGCCTTTCACGATATCACGCTCGGCAGCAACAACATGACCTGCGTGAATGGCTCGCCTGGATGCTCTGCGGACACGAACGGCGATAGCTTGTCGTCGTTGCAGGGATACCCGGCCACTTCTGGCTACGACCTGGCTAGCGGCCTCGGATCGATTGATGCCAGCGCGCTGGTCAACAATTGGAACTCCATTACCTTCAGGTCCACGACGACCACGCTACAGATCACTCCCACAACGGCGCAGGTAGGCGCGCAAATACAGGTCGCCGCGAATGTGAAATCCTCTTCGGGCGGTGGATCTCCGCAGGGCAGCGTGACCATCATGATGAACCCGACGTCGGCCTTCGCCCAACCCGCCGGCGTGTTCACGCTGGGTAGCGGCACAACCAACGGTTCGCTCGCCGATCTTCCCGGCGGCACCTACCAGGTTTGGGCACAGTACTCCGGTGACGGAACGTTTGCTCCCAGCCTGTCCGATCCGCAGACAGTAACGATCTCGCCCAATGCGAGTGTTGTGAACCTCTATGGTTTCGGGGTGCTGGGGCGTACGCTCAACCCGGCGGCCCCGTGTTTGCTCGATCCTCGGCAGCCCTTGGCCGAGGGCGCAACGCTGGGCGGGCCGTGGTCGCCGTGGCCGAGCGGATCATCCTGGGTGGATGACACACAGGTGGCGCCGATGGCGATTGTGAACGGCGCATGGCCTTCGTTCGGCTCAGGTACCGGCAGCGTCACCTTCACCGTGGATGGTGCTCCTCAGGCGACGGTGGCGCTGAACAACTTTGGATACGCCGCATGGATTCCACCCTCGACATTCAACGCCGGCACGCACACCATCGGCGCAAGCTACTCGGGCGATTCAAGCTACGCGGCATCAAGCGCCGCACCCTACACGGCTGTTGTTCCCCAGGTTGCCCCCATGTTTTCGATCGCGCCGGCGGTGAACTGCGGCACGGGCCCGATTTTCGGCAGCGGTGCGGTGGCCTGCTCGATGAGTGCGGGAGACACATTGCGGGTGGAGGTGCAAATCTCCATGGCGAACTGCCACTTTCCAACCGGCGCCATCACCGTCAATCTCGGATCGCTCACCCAGAACGTCACGCTGGTGCAGGGCGGGCTTACGACGCAATCGCTCAGCTTTGTTGGCAGGCCGATGATGTCAGGCGAGGCCGTGTTTCAAAACGTCCCCGCGGGGACTTACCCGCTTTCGGCAACTTACGCCGGGGATGCCAATTCCTTGCCGACAGATTCCACCGCCAAAGATTGGATCGATAACCCTCCTCCGACCTATACCGTGATCGTTACTGCGCCGCCGGCTCCTCTTCTCGTTTCCACGACCACCATGTCGGTAAATCCACCGTCCTTCGATAACACGCTGTGGATCGATTTCGGCCTCAGCGCCACTGTTACCGGCCCGCCTGGATCCACCACTCCGCCTACTGGGTGGGTCGATTTCTTTGAAGATGGCTTGGAAATTACGAATGGTCAACTCACGCCGTCCGGGCCGAATACTGCCACGGCGGTGGCGACGGGAGAGGGTCTCCAGATGGACGTTGGAACGAGCCAGTTGAAGGCCGTCTACTCGGGTGACAGCGTCTATCAGTCCTCGACATTCACCCAGCCCTATCAATTCACGATTAACGTGGGGTCGCCAGACTTTCTGCTCGCGCCGCAACTGCGTCAGCTCACCATGAAATCCGGCGGCACATCGACGATGGGCTTCAACCTGGGGGCGCTTAACGCCTTCAACGGAACCGTGGCGCTGACCTGCACACCGGCATCAGGCCAGATCACTTGCAGCATCAGCCCTTCGACCGTGAGTCTTAACACGCAGGCCAGCGCCACACTAACCATCAAATCTGTGGCCCAGACCTCGGCTGCTCAAACAAGGCAGAAGCAGCAGTACCGATGGCCCGCGGCTTTCGCCGCATTCGCTTTCGGGTTTTTCTTTGTGCGCCGCTTGCGCGGTAACCCGCTCTGGCGCTCGGCACTGCTGGTTCTTTGCTTTCTCCCTTCGCTGGGGGCCGTCAGTTGCGGATCGGGAGGCTCTGGCACAGGGGGAGGCGGCGGAGGCGGTGGTGGGGGCGGCGGCAAGAACACTGCCAGCTCGTACACCGTGCTTGTATCCGGCGCATCAGGTGGTATCGTTCACAACGCTCAGATCACGGTAGTTGTGCAATAGGCCTGGGGAATCTCGGTTGAATCCTGAATCGACTCCAGCGCTTTCGCGCCGCGGCGATTCCCGTGCCCCGGTTTTCCTCATTTCCGTTGATCAGAGGGATTCTGCACAGGCGCGCGGTGGCTCTCTCTGGCCTACACTCTTTCCTATGGCCACCGTCCCCGACATCACACTTGAAGCCGGACTGCCCGCAAATGTCGATGCGGAGAAGACGATCCTTGGGGCGATCCTGCTCGACAACGCGGCGCATGCAGAAGCCGCCGAAGCGCTCACGTCCGACGATTTCTCGCTCGATTCGCATCGCCGTATCTTTCTGCGCATGAGCGAGTTAATCGACTCGGGACGTGTGGTCGACATCGTCACCCTCTCGAACGAACTGGCGCGCTACAAGGAGGTTGAGGCGGTGGGGGGCGTAGCATACCTGGCCTCTCTCACTGAGGGATTGCCGCGCCAGCCGGTCATTGAAGAGTACATCCGCATCGTCAAAGACAAGAGCATGCTGCGGCGGCTGATGGGCATCTGCTCGGCTGCCATCGCCAAGGCCGCCGATCAGAGCCAGGATGCCATCGGCGTTCTCGACGAGACGGAATCCCAACTGCTCGAAGTGAGCGAAGCGGGACTGACGCAGGGCCTGCAGCCGATCGACATAATCGTCCGCGATTCCTTCGGCTCGATCGACAACCTCTACCGGCAAAGCCTGACGATTACCGGCGTTCCAACGGATTACACCACCTTCGATGACATGACGCGCGGGCTTCAAAAAGGCGATCTCATCATCATCGCGGCCCGGCCTTCCATGGGCAAAACCGCTCTCGCCATTAACATCGCGCAGAATGCCGCAATGAATCACAACGCGGTGGTGGCGGTATTCAGCCTGGAAATGAGCAGGGAGTCGCTCCTGCGGCGCATGCTGGCTTCGCATGCGTGGGTCGATCAACGGATGATGCAAGCCGGCCACATTGGAGGCGAGGACCACGAAAAGTTGCAACGCGCCTTGGAGCAGCTCATTGAATCGCGCATTTACATTGACGACGCGGCCGGGGCTACGATTGCCGAAATGCGCGCCAAGGCAAGGCGTCTTAAACAAAATGCAGGCGGCCTCGATCTGATTGTGGTCGACTACCTGCAATTGATGTCGGCAACCCCACCGGGAGCAGCGCGCAAAGGTTACGAGAATCGCGTCCAGGAAGTCTCAGCCATTTCACGTGGACTGAAAGCGATGGCCAAGGAGCTCCACGTCCCTGTTGTCGCCCTTTCGCAACTCTCCCGTAACAGCGAGCGCCGCGACGACAAGCGCCCCATGCTGAGCGATCTGCGCGAATCAGGCTCTATCGAGCAGGATGCCGATCTGGTGGTCTTCATCCATCGGGAGGCATACTACAACCGGGATGAGGAGATGACACCGGAAGAAAAGGCCAAGTCGGAGATCATCATTGCCAAACAACGCAACGGACCTACCGGAACGGTGCACCTGAACTTCGTTTCCCGCTTTACCCGGTTTGACAACCCCGACTCAGTGCACGACATCGAGTGATGCCTCGGAGCAGCTCAAACGGCTTGCGCCTTAGTAGCGAGGATAGCTATCTTTGTCCAAGTGACATCGGCCACACCGGACATAGTGCATGGACGTTCTAAAACGGCTTTTTGAGCAGCATTATCATCTTGCGCCCGAGCGCGTCCAGCCGCTTCAAGGGCAACTCGGGGGATCGGGGCGCGTCATTGTTCGCCTCGCCGGCGCGGGACAAAGCGCCATTGGCATTCTCTATTCCGTGCGCGAAGAGAATGTCGCGTTCCTTGAGTTCTCGCGTCATTTTCACCGCTATGGATTGCCGGTTCCAGAGATTTACGCGGAGGATTTGAGCAACGGCGCCTACCTGGAAGAAGACCTGGGCGACACAACGCTCTTTGAATTCCTGAGCACTCACCGCGATGGCGACAGCATTTCTCAGCAGGTGATCGAAGCCTATCGCAGAGCGGTTGCTATATTGCCGCGCTTTCAAGTGGAGGCGGGCCGCGATTTGAACTACAAGGTCTGCTATCCGCGCGCGAGCTTTGATCGCCAATCCATCGCCTGGGACCTCAATTATTTCAAGTACTATTTTCTGCGCCTTGCCGGCGTCCCTTTCAACGAACAGGAACTGGAAACGGATTTCGGGCGTCTGACCAAGCTTCTGCTCGCCGCCGACCACGACTATTTTCTCTATCGGGACTTTCAATCGCGCAACATCATGCTTCGCGATGGACAGCCATTTTTCCTCGACTACCAGGGCGGACGCAGGGGCGCGCCGCAATACGACATCGCGTCTCTTCTCTTTGATGGCAAGGCCGACCTTCCACCTGCTTTGCGGCAGGAATTACTCGACCATTATTTGGACCGCCTGGCAGGTTACGCCGACATCAAGCGCGACGCGTTCATGGAGCACTACTACGCCTACGTCTATGTTCGTATCCTGCAGGCGCTGGGCGCGTACGGATTTCGCGGGTTCTACGAGCGCAAGACGCATTTTCTGCAAAGCGTTCCCTATGCGCTCAAAAATCTGCGCTGGCTCGCTGAAAATATCAAGCTTCCCGTGGCGTTGCCCTCGCTGCTGCAGGCGCTCGAAGCAATTTCTTCGTCGGAGAGATTGCAGAACCTGGCGCCCGCGCCCGTACAGTTGACGGTACGGATCTTCAGCTTCTCCTTTCACCACGAGCCACCGGTCGACGAATCGGGACATGGCGGCGGATTCGTTTTCGATGCTCGCAGCCTGCCGAACCCAGGCCGTGAAGAGCAATTCCGCACCCTTACGGGAAAAGATGAGGCGGTGATCGAGTACCTTGACCGGCAGGAGAGCGTGGGCCAGTTCCTTGCTCATGCACTCGCGCTTGTCGACGCGAGTATTGCGAATTATCGAGGCCGAGGCTTCTCCAGCCTGATGGTGTCGTTCGGCTGCACGGGCGGGCAGCACAGATCTGTGTACCTGGCAGAGCAACTAGCGCAGCACTTGCGCGCTGCAAAGGGAGTGGATGTGGTTGTCAACCACACCGAGCTCGAGAAGCTGGGAATGCTGCGAGGGGCCCGCTAAATGAAGGCGATGATCCTGGCTGCAGGGCTGGGCACTCGGCTGCATCCGTTGACGGACGATAAGCCCAAGGCGCTGGTTACTGTCTGTGGACGAACTCTATTGGAAATTGCCTTGGGCCGCCTTCGCTCATGCGGCGTGAGCGAGGTGATCGTCAACGTGCACCACTATGCAGAGATGATCGTCGACTATCTGCGGGCGCACCGGAATTTCGGCATGAGGATCGAAGTGTCCCGCGAGGAGACCTTGCTCGACACCGGCGGAGGATTAAAGAACGCGGCGTGGTTCTTTCTTGAATCCGGTGAGAGTTCCGGCCGCCCGTTCCTCCTGCATAACGTGGATGTGATGAGCGCCATCGATCTCAGGCGCATGATGCAATTTCATGCACAAAATGATGCGCTGGCCACGCTGGCTGTGCAGCACCGTGAGACTTCACGTTATTTGCTGTTCGACGAGCGCGACCAGCTTTGCGGCCGTCGGTTAGGACTTGGTAGAGCGCCCGAGATCGTTCTCCCCGCCCAGCAGTCTAATGCGCTGGCCTTCTCCGGCATCCACGTTCTCTCTCCTCGAATCTTCGAAAAGATGATCGAGGATGGCGCGTTCTCGATCGTCACAAGCTACCTGCACCTCGCGGCGAGCGGCGAAAAAATCCTTGCTTTTCGTGCCGATGGGGTCTATTGGCGCGACCTGGGCCGGCCGGAAAATCTCGTTGAGGCTGAGAAGGACTTGGCCAGCGGGGCCTGGCAGGGTGCGTGAGCGCACTGCCGTTCCGTCGAGGGCAGGGAATTGCGGTTCACCGATCCCCAATCATATTCTCAAACGTTGAAGCGAGCCGGTAGGATAGATGCAATTGCGAACTCTGAGGAGCGGGATGAAGTTTCATTCGATCCTACCCATTGTACTGATGTGCTTGCCGGCTGTTCTCCCGGCCCAGTCCGGGAAGCCCGTGCGCTATCAGCTTTACGGCGGCTACACATTTCTCTCGAACAGCATCAATGGAATACCGGGTTCGCACCAGCCGATGAACGGATGGGACGCATCGATAGCTTTTCCTTCCTGGCATAATTTGCGCTTCAAATTGGAAACCTACGGATACGATGCGAATAATTTGGGGGCCTCACAAAAGCCCTGGTACATCCTGGCCGGAGGTCAATATACCTGGCATATCCGCAGAGAGGCGCTTTTCGCCGAAGGAATGTTCGGAGATGCCGGCGTCAACCGATTTTGGGGGCCAAACCAGTTGCCCGGCGATACGGCTTCGTTTGTCACTCTGCTGGGTGGAGGGCTGGACACGCCAATCTCGCGCCGATTTGCATTCCGCGCATCCGCGGGTTATCAATGGTCCAATTTTTCTCTGGTGAATAATCCGCAGCAAGCCGTTCCCTACACATACCCCGGCATACCAAGATATTTTGCGCGCATCTCCAGCGGGCTGGTCTGGAATTTCTGACGGAATGCGGCGGCTATGCGATGGCGGTCCGCAACTGGCGTTCTCTTGCCGGGTGTCGATTGATGCTCGGTTGCTACACCTTGCAGATGAGGTGATTGTCGAGGATGTCTAGATCGATTTCCGCGCCTAGCCCCGGTCCTTCAGGCACGTGCACGAATCCTTCGCTGTCGATAGCGATCGGATTGCGGACGCCAAAGCTGAACGGTTCCTGCGGAATAAGCACCTCGAAGTATTCGCAATTGCGGATCGCACAACTCACATGAAGATTCGCCGCGTCGAGGAGCGCACTGGTTGTCGTGTGCACTTCGCAGTCTACGCCGAAGGCCTCGCACAACGCGGCGGTCTTCATCAAGCCTGTCACGCCGCCTTTCCACGACACGTCACTGCGCACAATATCCACTGCGCGTTGCACCAGATACTGCGTAGTGCCAAATAATCCGCCCGGTGTCGACTCGACGCCCGCGATGGGAATTTCGAGCGCGCGGCATAGCTCCTGGTATCCGTAGATGTCGTAATCAGAGAGCGGCTCCTCTAACCAGTAATAATTGAGGCGTTCAAGTTCGCGTCCAATCCTGAGGGCCTGCTGTTGCGTGTAGCCCGCCACCGGGTCGCTCATCAAGACCATCTCGCCGCCGAGCTCAGACCGCAAGGCCCGATATGCCTCCACGTCGCGCGCCGGATCACCCCAGGGATGAATCTTGTATGCACGGTAGCCCCTGGTCCGATACTCTTGCGCCTGCTGCACGAAGGCATCGATCGTTGGCAGAATAAGAGAGCTCGCATACGCCGGCAATTTCGTCCGGTATGCGCCCAAAAACTGGTAGAGCGGCAATCCGGCAATCTTCGCTCCCAGATCCCACAGCGCTACGTCGACAGGGCCGTGCGCATAGATTGGCAGGAATCCCCACCAGCGGTCCATGCGCCGCAGCTCCTGCCAGATGAGCTCACGATTGAGCGGGTCCTGCCCAATCAACAAAGGGCGAATGATCGAGCCAATCAAGTGTGCCGTCGCCTGCCCGCTCCGCCCGCCCCATGCAAAAGCGTGGCCCTCCAGCCCCTCATCGGTCTTGATCTGCAAAAAGACAATATCGTGTGCAGCCTTGCCGCCCTTCACGCCCGCCGTGACCATTTCGGAATGCGGATTGGCGATGACGCTGATATCGATGTTGGTGATCTTCATCCGAACAACCTCTCATGATTCCAAGTCGACTGGATACCCTCGACTCACGTACGAGTCGATAATTTTGGCATATACGTTCTTCCATCCACCCTCTGACTCTTCAGGCGGAATCCCATTTGGCCACACGCTGATGTAGAGGTAGTGCAACTCCCGATCAGGCAGCGCATTTTCTACCCAATGCTCCGTGCGCGCAGGCACAAAGGCGACGGCAGGCGCCCGAACCTGCCTTGATTCCGTTCCGACAAAAATCCTCGCCTCGCCGCTCCAAAGCAGATAGATCTGCATGAAGGTTTCATGGCAATTGGGAGGCGTGGAGCCACCAGGCCTCACCATTTGCAACACCGCTTCGCAGGCCCCGGTCTCGTCGCGAGGGAGCAGCATAACAAATTCATTGCCTGCGCAGCGAAAGGGTTCTCCTTCAGTGAATTGCCTGACAATCATCCAACTCTCCCATTTCGCTGCAGCGACCGCAATCTTCCCAGGCAGCATCTTCTAGAATGCTACGGCAGCAGCCATCTGAAATCACCGCGGGTTCCGCTTCTACCGTTCAGGTGCTTAGGTCTCATTCAGGATCAAAGCAATCCTTCCCGCGAGCAACTCATACGGCGATTCTCCCGGATTGACCTCGATGAGATGAACAGGGAAAGCACTGTTGTGAGGGCGCAGGACCAGGCGCCTCGCGAGAAATTCCACATAGCGGAGCGTCAAATGCGATCCGTTGCGAACAGCATGTAGATTTTGCCGATTAGGACGATAGGGCAATAACGAATTGTAATGCCGATCGATCAGTGCAATCGCCTCCGGCAGTACAAGTGGATCCATCGGCAGGGCATCGGTCGGAGCTACGCGAATGGCCACAAACCGCTGCCACGCACGGCGGGCGCTGGATCCGTGCACGCGGGCAGACTTTAGAGCCGCAGCAGGCAGGTGTAGATGTAACTGGATTGCCGCGGGCCGGATGATCGGCTCAAAGAGAGCCACCGCATGCGAGACCAGAGGAATCGCGCTTCTTTCCTCGGCTTTTGACCACAATCTTGCCGGACGCGTTGCAACCAGCAGATCATCTGCTGCCATTCGCTGTGCCGACAAGATGCGATCGATCGCTGCAAGAGAGAGCTGACGACGGCTGCGGAGAAAGTTTGAGATGTGCGCCTGTGCAAAGCCGGTTTGTCGGGCCAGGAGCGAAACGGTGAGCGTACCCCGCTCTATTCTTCGCAGCAGTTCCACGCGGAGCCGGTCTTGCATCTGGGTAAGGTTCATCTGTGGATAGTTAGCCAACAGCTATGGGTGCCTATGCACACTTAATTCTCTTGGAAAAGCTAACAGGGCTGGTTGACCTTCATTTTGATCCTTGCATCAAGTGCTGAGAAACGGCCAGACAGAATGTGCCTTCAATGCATTGACTGTGAGCAGGCGCAAGCCCAGAATGGGTCTACTGAATCACAAACTGACTTGTTGGAGTCTCTAGGAGACGTGTCATCGTCACCGGCATTGCTGAGAGAATGAGCCCCTCTCGCGGTGGGGATGAACGTTGCCGCGGCGTCTTTTATGCCGGGCGTTCTCATTCCATTGCTGCAACGCCCGAAAGGGTGGGGCAGGCAAGTCGTATTTTAGAAAACTCCAGGATCTGCGCGCCTATGGTCATGACTAAGAACAAGAAAATCCAGGCGGCAATCCCTTATCAGGACACGAGAAGCCTGAATTGCTCGGCCTGGTTCTCTTCACCCTGCGGCGACAATCGCGCGAAAACACGCCGGCGGGAGACGAAACATACACGGAGAATCAGTCATGGAACTGCGCGTTCAACTGAAAATTTGCGAGGGTTGCGGTTGCCTTTGGTATCGTACTCAGGGCCACGTAAATGTGTATTGCAAGGGATGTGAAGCAAAGCTAAGAGTCTTTCCGTCGCCGGAAAGCCGGAAACGTCGGGGCCGGCCCGGCAACAAAGTCCTGCCGCGTGTATGGGCGGTGGTTGAGGCATATGGGGGTGCGCAATGAGTGCTGCGCTCCAGTTGCCAATTCATTGGGAAGCCAGCCTGTCCGCGGCTGCGACGGAAGTCGAACGCAAGAGATGGGAACGAAAGTCTACTGAGCACTTTGAGACAAGCTCCGCGCGTTTGCCAAAGCCGGAAGCGAGTCTGGCCTTTTATCGGAGGCACACAGAGAGTCTTTTGAGACGATATTTATACGCATCCATTCAAGTGGGAAGAGCGCCTTCGATTCTGAGCGATCCCGTTTCAAGGGGATGGGCCTCGAGCCGGCCGGTTCGCACTTTCGAAGACGCAATGATCTTTGTCCTCGATATTGAAAAATGCCTCGGCGGTCTTGGCTCGCTCGACCGCGAGTTGTTGAGCCGCGTCGTACTTCAGGAGTACACACAGGCCGAAACTGCAATAATGCTTGGCATAAGTACGCGAGCGATTTCATACAAAGGTCAGTCTGCACTCGACAGACTCACTGAGAAACTTTTACAGTCGGGCTTGCTGGTCCTGCCGTAATAAGCAACGAAAAGAGAAAGACTGGCACAGGAGCGCGCGCGAAGCGTTCTTCCTGTGCCGGTAAATCGCTTCAGAAGCCTTCTCGAATAGTTCCCGTACCATGCATGCGTCAACCTCGCGGCCAAACGGCAGGCCCATCGCGTTACAGGCTTTCGTGCTGGACGGACGCCGCCCAGTCATGACAGAATTCGTGCCTGTTAAGTAATCTCCTTCCCAGGACGCACCCTCATGCATCTGCCTCGTTCCATCGCCCTCTCTGCAGTTTTCGCGTCGGCGCTTCTCCCCGCGCAGCAGCTTGCCCCCACCACGTCGTCCCAGGCGCCCAACAGCGACACAAGCTACATTGACCCTCAGGGAACCACGCACATAACGCGCGTCGTTCCGGTGCCCGAAACCATCAGCCCCGAAGCAAAGCAGATGCTGGCGCGTCCCGTGCCGGACCAGGCTCCGCCTGAATCCTTGGCGGAGCGCCGCGCCCGCACAGATGCCTCAACAGACGCCGCGCGCATCGCGTGGACGAAGATCTGCCCCAATCGAATTGTTGAGGACAAGCTAGCCGGCGTTCCTGTTCGCATCATCATTCCTGAATCCATTCCGGCAGCGAATCGCGACAAAGTCTTCATCAATATCCACGGCGGCGGTTTCAATTCCGATTCCGGCTCTTACTCTGAGTCAATTCCCATTGCGAGCTATGCGGGAGTGAGAGTGGTCTCGGTGATGTACCGGCTGGCGCCGGAACACCCCTTTCCGCAGGGCATCGACGACGTCATCTCCGTCTACAAAGAGTTGCTGAAAACCTATAAGCCCAGCCATGTGGCAATCTATGGAACGTCAGCCGGCGCTATCATGACCGGTGAAGTAGCTGTTAAGCTCAAGCAACTAGGACTGCCTCTGCCTGCAGCATTGGGGATTTTCAGCGGCATCGGCGACTTTGCCGTCTCCGGGGATTCTGCAGCGTTGTTCAGCCTTCGCGGACTCGCTGGCCATCTCGATCCGCCCACTTCCGAACCGCATGATCCCTACTACATCGGGACCACCAACCCCAAAGACCCCGTTCTCTCGCCGATCTATGCGGATCTCCACGGCCTGCCGCCAGCGCTTTTCGTCACAGCTACGCGCGATGCCCTGCTCAGCGGGACCGTGAACCTCCATCGTGCCTTTCTGCGCAGTGGGGTGGATGCCCGGTTGGTGGTCTTCGATGCCTTACCACACGCCTTCTGGTATAACGCATCGTTACCGGAGTCAGTGGAGGCCTGCCACATCATGGCAGCTTTCATGCTCGAACATGTGAACAACTAATCGTCACCGTCGGCCCCGATAGGGCGCCTGTTTCTGACTGCGCCTGCCGGCGCTTGCCAGGGTTTCCCGGCAAGCGTTGCCTGGTCAAAACAGGCCCATTCTGGTTTACGATGAACTTTGCGGTTCACCGCGTGGCGGCGAGCAGTTGAGGAGATGGCCATGAGCAGCCTGGTGCGGGAGAAATTGCTTGAGGGCCTGAGCGTCCAGGAAGCAGTGGCAAAGGACGCCATGCTGCACGGTATTTTGACCGCTGCCGCAGAAGCAACAGCGCATGCATTGGAATCCGGTCACAAGCTGATGGTGGCGGGCAACGGCGGCAGCGCTGCCGACGCGCAACATCTCGTGGCGGAGTTTGTAAGCCGTCTTGTCAATGATCGTCCCGCCATGCGCGCTGTCGCACTCACCACCGATTCCTCGATCCTGACGGCGGTTGGCAACGACTACGGCTTTGAGCGAGTTTTTGCTCGCCAAATTGAGGCCCTGGGAACGCCGGGGGATGTCTTCATGGGAATCTCCACCTCCGGCAATTCTCCAAACGTGCTCCGCGCTCTCGAGATCGCCCGCGCGATGGGCATCCGGACCATCGGCTTAACCGGGAGGATGGGCGGCAAGATGCCTCCGCTTTGCGACTTCTGCCTACGCATTCCCTCTGATGTCACCATGTACATCCAGCAAGCGCACCTGGCTCTCGAACACATCTTTTGCGCACTCGTGGAGAGCCGGTATTTTGCTGCGCAGAATGCCTCGGCCACGGATGCCACTGTGGCGGCAAAAATCTGATCCAATATGGAAGCCATCATTCTAGCCGGCGGGTTTGGAACGAGACTGGCGGCGCGGCTCGACGGAACTCCGAAATCGATGGCGCCAGTCGCCGGACGGCCTTTTCTTGAGATTCTCCTGACTCAGTTGCAGCGAGCCGGATGTGCGCGCGTTCTCCTCTCCGTGGGCTACTTGCACAACCTCATCAAGGAGCACTTTGGTGCGACATTTCGGGGGATGTCGCTGGAATACGTGGTTGAGAGCGAACCTCTCGGCACGGGAGAAGCCATCCGGCTGGCTCTCCTGCAAGCCGAAGAAGACTCGGTACTGGTGCTCAACGGTGACACCTATTTGGATGTGAATCACGCAAACTTGATGAGCTTCCACCGGGCCGAGAGCACCAACGTGACCATTGCCGTCGTCCACCAGCCCGACCTCGCGCGTTATGGCGGCGTCGTGATCGAAGGGATTCGCATCGTGGACTATGAAGAAAAGGGCCGCTCCGGTCCCGGATGGATCAGCGCCGGAACCTACGTTCTAAATAGAAATCTGCAGTGGCCTCCTGGGCTGAGAGGGAAGTTTTCCGTCGAGAAGGATTTCTTTGTTCCAGAAATCAAGCGTCTACGCCCCGCAGCGTACAAAGTTGACGGTTACTTTCTGGATATCGGCGTGCCGGAGGATTTCGACCGCGCCCAGACGGAACTTGCCCGCTTCAGGTAATGCCCGTATAGCCGCTGCAGACACGTCATTGGCATAAAGCTGGCCAGCTTTTCGAACATCCTGTTTGTTACACCACAGAATTGCGTGCGATTGCCTCGCGATACCATGCAGCGCTCAGCTTAGGCGTACGCTTCTCCGTCTTGAAATCGACGTAGTGAATGCCGAATCGTTTGCTATAGCCATCCGCCCACTCGAAGTTATCCAGCAAGCTCCACAGGAAATACCCTTTGACGGGGAATCCTTCTGCGACCGCTCTATGCAGGTGAGTCAGGTGGTTACGCAGGTACATCACGCGATCAGTATCTTCAATGTGGCCTTGCGAACTGACGACATCATCGGCAGAGCAACCATTCTCGGTAATGTAGACGGCTCGCGGATGCCACAGATTGCATAGATTGCGCACTGCCCAGTACATTACCTCAGGGCCAACCGCTATCCATGGCGAGGCCATGCGAGGGTACGAGGTCTGGCGTGGCACAATCACGTAACCCTTTGGCGATTCGTCCGCGCGGACGTAATAGGGCGCGTAGACATTCAGGCCGAGAAAATCAAGCGGACTCCCAATGACCTGCATATCGCCTTGAGCGGCTCGCGGCGCGTTGGCCCCTTCGCGTGTTAGATAGCTTTCGGGATATTTCCCCTCCAACACCGTCGTCAAGAAAGGGGCATTCTCTTCTCGCGTTGCCCGCTGCGCCGCTTGAATGTTCTTCTCATCTTCAATGACCGGCACAAATACCGTAGGATTCTCAGCAATGCCGACTTGCGCCGCCGGAGCGTTGGCGCGGATCGCCTGGACGCCCAGGCCGTGCGCCAGCAGCGCGTGATGGCGCACCTGGTTGACGCCTGCCGCTGGCAATTTCAGTCCCGGCGCAAACTGGCCCGTCTTATAGCCGAGATCGGTGAAGGAGCCGAACTCGTTCGTGGTCATGAAGTGCTTCACGCGGTCAGCAAACTGGCGCGCGACGAGACCGGCATATTCGGCGTAGGCATGCGCCGTATCTCTTAACTGCCAACCACCTTCAATTGCTTGGGGCAGATCCCAGTGAAAAAGCGTCATGTAGGGCGTAATGTCGTTCGCTAACAATTCATCGACAAGGCGCTTGTAGTAATCCATGCCTGCCGGATTTGGTTGGCCCTTCCCGGCAGGTAAGATCCGCGGCCACGAAATCGAAAATCGGTACGCGCTCACTCCAAGGTTCTTCAGCAGCTGCACATCTTCCTTGTAGAGGTGATACGAGTCGTCGGCCACGTCGCCTGTGTCACCGTTATGCGTTTTACCGGGAGTATGCGAAAACACATCCCACACCGACTGTCCCCGGCCGCCATCACGTGCTCCGCCCTCAATCTGATACGAAGCCGTTGCGCAACCCCAAACGAAACCCTCAGGGAACTGCCGGTTCTCCTGCGACGTCAGACCAAGAGAGCTCTCAGGCAGCGTGAGACCGGCAAGCGCCGCCGACGCAGCCGCCGTCTTTCCGAATTGACGGCGTGTGATGTCTTTCATGAATGGGATCGTCCTTTCGCTGGGAGGTCAAAATGCCTAAAACGATTGAATAGGAGCAGCAACGACCGGAATCCAATGCCGCACAGTTAAAGGGCGATTATAACTGAATGGAATTGGAGGTTGAACAGGATTGAGGCCGCAGGGAGCAATGTGCAGACTGCTGGAGGACAGAAAAAGGCCGCGGCTTGATGACCGCGGCCCGTGATCGCGTGGCGCGAAGTTCGAGTCACATCTCCTTCACTCCCTCGACGAATGCCTTCAATTTTCGTGAACGTGATGGATGACGGAGCTTGCGCAGCGCCTTGGCTTCAATCTGGCGAATGCGCTCGCGCGTCACCTGGAAGCTCTGGCCCACTTCTTCCAATGTGTGCTCGCTGCCGTCCTCCAGGCCGAAGCGCATTTTAATGACGCGCTCTTCGCGCGGCGTCAACGTGCGCAGAACCTGGGAAGTGTACTCCTTCAGGTTGACCCCAATGACCGCTTCAGACGGCGAAACCGCTTGACGATCTTCAATGAAGTCGCCCAGGTGCGAATCTTCCTCTTCGCCGATCGGCGTCTCCAGCGAAATGGGCTCCTGCGCGATCTTCAGTACTTTGCGGACCTTCGCCACCGGAATGTCCATGCGCCGCGCGATCTCTTCACTCGACGGCTCGCGGCCCAGTTCCTGCACAAGCTGGCGGCTGGTGCGGATCAGCTTGTTGATGGTCTCGATCATGTGCACCGGGATGCGGATCGTACGCGCCTGGTCGGCGATGGCGCGAGTAATGGCCTGCCGGATCCACCACGTCGCATACGTTGAAAACTTGTAGCCGCGCCGATATTCGAACTTGTCCACCGCCTTCATCAGGCCAATGTTGCCCTCCTGAATCAGGTCGAGAAACTGCAATCCGCGGTTGGTGTACTTCTTGGCGATTGAAACCACCAGTCGCAGGTTGGCCTCGATCAACTCGCGCTTGGCCTGCTCGGCATCCATGTCGCCCTGGATCATCTCGCGCTGCGTGCGCTTTAGCTCCGCGATCGACACCCCTGCGTCGCCTTCAATCTTCTCCAGGTCGGTACGGCAATTCTTCTGCTGCCGGCGGTACTCCTTCTTCAGCTCCTCGCTCTTTGAAGCCTCATATTTCTGCTCCAGCGAGCGAATCTGCCGCTCCAGCGTGCGCATGGTGTCAACGGTCTTGTTCACCTTGTCCAACAGGCGCTTGCGTTCCAACGGCGTGTACTTTAACTCACGAACGATGCGTGAGATGTATACTTTCTCGCGCGCAATCGCCCAGCGCAGCCGCCGTGCTTCCTTCAGCTTGGCTTTGCTCCCTGAGGAGGCGGCCGCCTGCTTTTCTTCAAGTTGCGCCACCTTCTTCTGGTGCTTCACCAGGGCGTCGGTGCGGGCCACCGTCGATTTCACGCGCGCCACAACGACATCTTCGGTGAGCTCTTCTTCGTCGAAGATCACCACTTCCTTTACGTTGCGCACGCCGCGCTTCAAATCCTCGCCCAGCGCAGCAATCTCGCGGATCACGATGGGCGAACGCGAAATCGCTTTCAGCACGCGCATCTGTCCACGCTCGATGCGCTTGGCAATCTCCACTTCCCCCTCGCGCGTCAATAGTGGTACCGTGCCCATTTCGCGCAGATACATGCGCACCGGGTCGTTGGTCTTTTCTAACGTGCCCGGCGTCAGATCCAGTTCGACGTCTTCGCCCTCTTCCAGCTCGAAATCTTTGTCGCCGGGGAACTTGGGAGTGTCGAGCAGGTCGATGCCCTGGGTGCCAATGGTGGTAATCAGATCGTCTAGATCGTCAGGCGAGCCAATCTCGTCGGGCAACGCATCATTCACGTCGTTGTACGTAAGATAGCCCTTCTCCTTGCCCGTATCGATCAGGCCCTGCACTTCGTCTTCAAATTTGTCTTCGATCGCCAAATTGCCCTACTCTCTTCGGCAGGACTCACCCTGCCCGATTCTCATCCGGGCGCCACGCCCCGGGGAAATTGAAGCAGCTCCGGAAACTTCGCAAGCCAATTCACCAACCTTGTCTTCGCTCCTGATGCATGATCAGGCTCTAATGTTGGTGAAGACCCGCCCTTTCCGTAACCGCTGTTGCCGGCCACTCTCCGCGCGCCGGCGTCGCTCAACTCAAATGGCCCACACTTCTGAGAGCGTCTCTATCAGTTCCAGACGCACCAAAACGAGGCTTCGTTTTAGAAGTCTCTGCGCGCGGACACGCTCCCGCTTTCGCTCGAGCGGCGAAACAGTTTTTCTCGGAACAGGATGACAACGCTTCAGGTTTCGCCTGGGTCGCCCGCGAGCCGCAGCTCATGTGTGGGGCAAAGGGGCGCGCATCCTCACTGAGATCAACAGATTACCACAATTTTGCCGTCTTGCGCCACTACAAAATCCCGCCGCAAATCCAGCCCCGCGCTACCGCTTCGTGGTCTTCCAGGTGCGAGTAACCGGCTTCCCGCTCCTGCTCCCAATACTTTAGACGCCGAAAACCGTCGATTCGACGCAGCATTCGGCCCGTCGGGTAAAACCATGTAAGTTCTACTTTCCTCTGGACTTATGGCTCTGCAGTTGCCGCAGCCCGCGGTCCAGCTCCACCTTCTTTTGGGCTAGAATGGCCAGTCCACCGATATCTCCGCTCCGTTCCGCCTCGGCAATTTGAATCCTCAAATTGCGAAGCTGGCTCTCCAGCGTCCGCTCCTGTATTTCCTGGAGAGATCCTTTCACTTCGTAGTCCTCGGGCGGTCGCGATTCACCCAGTAGCGCCTCCGCCAGCAGCGCCTTCTGCCCAGGTTCGTCAATTACGTCCATCGGATCTCTTGCTTCTCTGACGGCCAGTGCGCGGAGCGCTTCGAATGCGCCGAGATGCTGAAACCAGGAAGGCTCCTTTTGAATGGCCTCTGCCGCCAAATGCCGAGCATACGCTCCGTCAGGGTCGGTGATCGCCAGTGCTCGCAGCAGCACGCGTTCCACCTGAGTGAGTTTCACCGGCCGTTCCTCTACCCGCTCGCGCCGTTTCAACGCAGCCTGCCGCAGTTCAGCCCGAATGAGCGAATCGGCGATCCCCAATTTCTGCTCCGCGTCTGTCGCAAACTGGCTGCGCGCCACCATTTCGGGCATCCGTCGGATATGGGGAAGCAGAAAGTTGACAGCCTTTACTTTTTGCTCCGCGCTGGCGCCTGGAAAGAGCTGACGCGCGCGTTCAATCAGGTAGTCGGCCTGCCGGCGCGCTCCTCGCAGTGCTTCTTTGTACGCTTCCACGCCCCGTTCTCTGATGAACCGGTCGGGGTCCAGCCCACCCTCCAACGTGACAATCTTGATGGCAAATCCTTCTTCTGTGAGCAGCGAAATCGACTTCTCTGCCGCATTGGCTCCAGCGGCGTCAGGATCGAAGTTCACAATCACGTTCGAAGTGTGCCGCTTCAGAATCGCCACCTGCTGCTCAGTGAAGGCTGTTCCACTGGTGGCGATCACATTCTGGATGCCCGCCAGAAAGACGCTAATGCAGTCCATCTGCCCTTCGACCAGCAGCGCAAACTCAAGAGCGCGTATCGCGGGTTTGGCTTTGTCCAGATTGAACAGCACCTGGCCTTTGGTGTAGAGCGGCGTCTCCGGAGAATTGATGTACTTGGCCCCGGCCTTGTCCCCCGTCTCCAGAGTGCGCGCCGTAAACGCAATCACCCGGCCGCCCTCGTTACAGATGGGGAAGACCACGCGCTTGCGGAAGCGATCGTAAATCGGACCTTGGCTGCCATCGCCCTGCTCCTTTGAACTGAACAATCCGCTCGCGCGCAGCGTCTCCTGGTCGGCCATGCCGCTCAGCCGGTCCCGCAGGGCGCTGAAACTGTCAGGGCCGTAGCCGACCCGGAACTTTTTGATGCCTTCTTCTGACAGGCCGCGCCCGGCCAGGTATTCCCGCGCCAGCGCGCCTTCGGGGCCGCGCAGTTGCTCCTCAAACCAGGCGGCAGCGGTCTCGTGCAGGTCCAGCAGCTTCGTCCTCAGCCGCGCCGCTGCCGCATGCTCGGGCGAAGAAAATTCCCGCTGGGGCAGCGGAATGCCGCACTTTTGTGCCACGACCCGCACCGCCTCGGGAAAGCTCACGTTTTCGATTTTGGCTACGAAGCTGAATACGTCGCCTGTGGCCTGGCAGCCGAAGCAATAATAGAATTGTTGCCCGGCATGCACGCTGAATGATGGTGTCTTTTCCTTGTGAAACGGGCACAGCCCCGTGAACCGCTGCGCACCCGCCTTGCGCAGGCGAATGTAGCTCTCGATCACCTTCACGATGTCGGCCTGTTGCTTCACGGACTGGGCAAAGTCTGTCACAGGTGATCTCTACTGAGCATAAGACTGCCGCAAGGGCGGCGATGTGGAAGCAGTGGATCGCATGGACGATCCGGCGCCCCCGGCAAGGCAGGCAAACCGCCCTCGCCGGCCTGCGGAAACCATAAGATCCACCGGCCGGAGCGGAATGGGATCCGCCCCTGCTAAGTCTTTGTGAACGAAGTAGATTGAGAGGCAACTAGGGGCTGTCCCGCAGCCATCGTATAGAATTTGAAAGTCGTTTCACTTCCGCCCAGGTCGCGCCTCGTCATCGAACGCCGACCGCCCGGCGCTTGGATTTCCCCGCGAACGCGTAGATTGTTGCCTCGCGCGCTCGCCATCCCCTCGGAGGTCATCGATCATGCGTCAGTCGCTGTATGTCCGTTCATTGGCGTCTCTTGTCGTTCTCTCAGCCTTTGCCGTTCCACAGAGCCTCACTGCTCAACCTTCACAGCATTTGGTCAGCCCGTCCGATCTGCAGCAGTCTGCCGTCGATGCCTCCCAGGCCAGACAGCAAAATATCGAGGCGTTGAACAGGTTTTTTTCGTCGGATCAGGCGCAAAAGGCGCTTGAGTCGGCGCACATGAGCTCGCAGGAAGTGAAGAAGGCTGTCGCAGGGCTCAGCGACCAGGAACTGGCGCAACTGGCCTCACGCGCCAACAAGGCGCAAGCGGATTTCGCCGCTGGCAGTATGAGCGACCGCGACCTGCTAATCATCCTCGTCTGCATCGCCGCTCTCATCCTGATCATCGTCGCGGTGCGTTGAGGCCAACCTATGTTGCATCGGGTCGTCAGCGCTGCCGCCTTCATCGTCACACTGTCGATGTGTGTCGCCGCATCGGCAGCCGGCCCGGTCGACTTGTGGCTCGACGTTCCCTACGTTCCGCAGCCCAAGGATGGCTGCGGCGCTGCCAGCATTGCCATGGTGATGCAGTACTGGGAGCGCGAACAGGGTCAAGCTGTGCAACCCGATGCCGAGCTTGCTCAGATCTCTCCCGCCGTGTACTCCGCTCCGGCGCGCGGGGTCTATGCTTCTGCCATGGTGCGGTATTTTCAGCAGCATGGCTTTCGCGCCTTTGCGTTCGCAGGCAATCTGGCTGACATCCAGCAGCAATTGGCGAAGGGCCGCCCCCTGATTGCCGCGCTCAAACCGGACACGGGATCGTCGCTGCATTACGTTGTGATCGTAGGGCTCCGTCAGCCGCAGCAAATCGTGCTCGTCAACGACCCCGCGCAGCGCAAACTCCTCAAAATGGATCAATCCCAGCTTGAGCGCGAATGGAATGCCGCCGGCCGATGGATTCTGCTTGCTGTACCGGAGCCCAGTGAGCGTTGAACGTTCACTGTCGCTCGACGCTCGCGCTTATGCTCTGCCTCTGCCTCACTCTGCCTGCACAAACAACTTCATCCCAACCCCCTGCCGATCAGGAATTGCAGCAACTTGCCGATGCACAACATTGGGACGTGATCGCGTCCCGAATGCGGCCAGTCACCCCCCGCACCGCCAATCAGGATTTCTTTTTCGGAATCGCCCTCGCACATCTTGGGCGGCTCGCTGACGCGAAAGATGCGCTCCAAGCGGGTCGCCGTCTGGCGCCGCGCGATCCGCGCTTTGCGGTTGAACTCGCTGGTATTGCTTTCAAGCAGAAAAACTATCCACAAGCCGCGCGCAATCTGCAGCGGGCATTGCGCCTGGAACCCGACGATTCCTACGCCAACAACTTTCTTGCCACCGTCTACTTTCTTGAGGGAAACCTTGAAGCCGCGCTCAAATACTGGAACCGTGTTGGCAAACCGCACATTGCCGCGGTGCGCGAGGATCCTGCACCGCGCGCCTCGCCTGCATTGCTCGACCATGCGTTCACGTTCTCACCTGCTGCCACGCTCACACTTCCACAGCTTCTCGACACAAATACCCAGGTACGCGGGCTCGGCATCTTTCCTCAATTCCACTTTGATCTCGACGCTCTCCCCGACGGCAATTTCGACGTCGTCTTCCGCGCGCGCGAACTGAACAGATTCGGCGATAGCAAGCTCGAAGCATTCTTCGTCTTCTTCCAGGGCCTGCCGTTTCAGGAAGTCAACCCCGCTTATTTCAATTTCCGTGGGCAAGCAATCAACATCAATTCCATGTTCCGCTGGGATGCGCAGAAGCGCCGTGTCTTCGCGGAGATCTCCGGCCCATTCGAGCAAAGTGCAAAACATCGCTGGAACTTCACCTCCGATCTTCGCGATGAAAACTGGGCACTGCGCAACGGATTTGCCGGCCCGGCTCCAGTGCTGGCCAGCTTCAAAATGCGCACCGCTGTTGGCGGCTTCAATCTGGCATCATTCGCCTCCGACCGTTTCACATGGCTTGCAGGCGCCGATTTCTCATATCGCGATTTCCGCAGCATCGTTCCCGGGAGTGTGCTCACGTCGCAGTTGCTCGCCTCAGGTTTCCAGCTCAAACAACGGGCGCAGGTTGCGAGCACTTTCTTGCGTATACCCGAACATCGTTTCAGCCTCACCGCACATGGCAGCTCCGATGCGGCGTGCCTCTGGTCGCAGCCGCGGGATGCCTTTGAGAAGTTGACCGGCTCGCTCGCCTGGCATTGGTTTCCACAAGCCAGCGCTGACGACTTCGAAACGTCGCAGCAGTTCCGTGCCGGTAGGATCTTCGGCCGGGCCCCCTTCGATGAACTCTTCATTCTCGGTCTCGAACGGGACAATAATCTGCCCCTGCGCGCCCACATCGGCACACGCGATGGCCGCAAAGGCAGCGCTCCGCTCGGCCGAGACTACCTGCTGGAAAACTGGGAAAGCAACAAGAACCTTTATGGCAATGGAATCATTAAACTGCAGCTTGGTCCGTTTTTCGATACCGGCAAAATCAGCGACCCCGGAGCATCCCTCGGTTCGCGCAAATGGCTTTTCGATACCGGCGCGCAGCTCAAGCTTCGTGTTTTCTCTGCCGGCTTCGTCTTTTCTTACGGGAAGGATCTCCGCACCGGCAACAACGCATTCTACTTCTCGATTCTTCAATGATCTGGAAGTAGCAGATTGCCACTAACCGCAGAATTGCGCTCCCATCCGATGGCCTCAGCGCCGGCGAGCGCGCCAAAACGAGCTGACTCCCAGGTAAAGAAATACCGCTACGACAAAGGCAGTAACCCAGAACGTTCGATGGTCATTCGTATGAGAGTAGGCCAAGCCCTCGCGCCACAGCGCAGGAGCAAAGACAATCACCGGCAACAGGAAAAAAACGCCGGTCACCTCCAGCCAAAGAATGCCGCCCACGCGGCGAAATGGACGCAAAAAGCCTCCGGCGCCCTGTCTGATCCCGCGCTGCGTGCGCGTCGCAACTTGGCTGGCCGTCTGGCCTAGGGTGCCCACGACTTGCCCGGCCTCTGCCCCCGCCCGCTGGATTTGCGGCTCACGCAACGTAGACTGCTGCGCCAGCCGTTGCCCCACAACACGCCCGGCAACCCTCACACCCACGCCCAGCACGCGGCCAATAGTTCGCGGTCTCATACCCGTCTATGATGGTAGCAGTGGATTCTATCGCTTCGTGCCGCTCCGGCAGTTTCGGGAATACCGTAATGTCAAAGCGGCTATTCGGAACACGCTCCCTGTTGGTCGTTCAGACTGTAAGATGGTGAATACTGTCGCTGTTTCCGAACCTGCTGAAGCCGCCGTTCCCAGGTTGCTCTCCAGCGGGATTGGAAGTAAGGTAAAGAGATTCCACTCCGCAACCCGCGTTCCGTTCGAGCGGGTGAGCGCGCCCGGAGGTAGCCTTGACATCCCGTCTGCGTGAACTGATTCAGCAACTTGGCGAGGCCATCCACGAGTCGGTCATCGAGAGCGAGCAAATTGCCGGGGTGGTACAGGACATCCGCAAATACGGATTCGATGTGCTGCTAATGCTTGAAGCTACGATTGGCTTGAACGAGGTTTCAGGCAAAGAAGGGGACTCTTCGCAAGCCGAGGACGAGGCTGGAGGCGAAGTCGGTTCCTTCACCCAGAACGACCTGCATTTCCTGCGTTCGCTACGCATCTCGGTCGAAGGCGAACCCGACGAGCCCCCCACTGACGTAAAGTAGTTTCCGCATCTTTCCAGCCGCCCTTGTTCCCATTCAGCTCGACTTTTTGCCGCCCCGCGCCGCCAGAACTGGTTGCATCAATGGTTTTGTGAAAGGGCACGACTTTCCTTGGTCCCCAACGACAAGTCTTCGTCATTGGGGTGGTATGAGTCGTGCCGAAAGAGGCCAGTAAAATTGCGGGTTTTGGCCCCTGAGGGATGTCTTGGGGCGTATCCGAAGGGATTTTTGCAACCACTTCTTGTCTCTAGAAATGCCGGCTTACCTCAGCCGTCGATGCCTTCCGCGCCCTCTTCCGTTGGACTTTTTGACCTCTCTTCGATTGCTTGTTAACATAACTATGCGGGGTGGAGCAGCCCGGTAGCTCGTTGGGCTCATAACCCAAAGGTCGCTGGTTCAAATCCAGCCCCCGCAACCATTCAGCTCAGGTCTGACAACGAACTAAAGAGCTTAGGCAAGGCCGCAATCAGCGGCCTTTGCTTTTTCTGGGCGAATGTCTGTGAATTGTCCGCCTTCTGGATTATGCAGACCAACTCGCGCCCTAAGGAGCACATCGCTTCCAGCGGCCGGCGTGCCTCCGTGCCGTATTAGCATGAAAAAAGAGCGCGTCCCCGGAACAAGAACGCCCCAGAGGAATATGGACCATCGAGATAGCCCGGTATCGGGGGTTAAGAAACTGTGGCCGAGCGCGAGCGCCGCGCTCGACGGGCTTGTTCGCGACGGGATGGTGCTGGCGATCGGCGGTTTCGGCCTGTGCGGCATTCCCGAAGCACTGATTCTCGCTTTGCGCGATACCGGCGTACGCGAACTGACGATCGCAAGCAACAATGCCGGCGTCGACGGCTGGGGTCTTGGACTGCTCCTCGAAAAACATCAGATCAGGAAAATGATCTCGAGCTATGTGGGGGAGAATGCCGAATTCGAGCGGCAATTTCTTGCCGGTGAGCTGGAGGTGGAGTTCTGCCCTCAAGGCACGCTGGCAGAGCGCATGCGTGCCGGGGGCGCAGGCATTCCCGGATTCTATACACGCACCGGCGTCGGTACGCTGGTGGCCGAGGGAAAAGAGTGCAGGGACTTCGATGGAATCACCTACATTCTGGAGCGCGGTATCCGTGCTGACTTGGCATTGGTGAAGGCGTGGAAAGCCGACCTGTGCGGCAACCTGGTCTACCGCCGCACGGCGCGCAATTTCAACCCGCAGGCTGCTGCATGCGGCACAATCACCGTGGCGGAGGCGGAGATCGTTGTCGAGCCTGGCGAAATCGACCCGGATCAAATTCACACGCCAGGCATTTATGTGCAGCGGCTCGTGCACAATCCGCATCCCGAAAAGCGCATCGAGAAGAGAACTGTTCGCAAGGGGTGAGACATTGGCATGGAATCGTGAGCAGATGGCCGCCCGCGCAGCCCGCGAGTTGCGTGACGGCTACTATGTAAATCTCGGCATCGGCATCCCGACCCTCGTGGCGAATTACATTCCGGCAGGGATGACCGTGACGTTGCAGTCAGAGAACGGGCTGCTGGGGATGGGCCCCTTCCCTCGCGATTCCGAAGTCGATGCCGACTTAATTAATGCCGGAAAAGAAACTGTCACATTCGTCCCCGGCGCGGCAATCTTCTCAAGCGCCGATTCATTCGCCATGATCCGTGGCGGTCACATCGATCTGGCGATCCTGGGTGCAATGCAGGTTTCCGAGCGCGGTGATCTCGCCAATTGGATGGTGCCTGGCAAGCGTGTGAAAGGGATGGGAGGCGCCATGGACCTGGTCTCCGGCGTGCGCCAGGTCGTGGTCGTGATGGAACATACCGCTGCAGACGGAAGTCCCAAACTCGTCCGGAACTGTTCACTTCCGCTCACGGGAAAGAGCGTCGTTCAACGCGTCATCACCGACCTCTGCGCGCTCGACGTAAGCCCCGCCGGATTCGAAGTCTTCGAACTGGCTGATGGAGTGACTCGCGAACAGGTCGAGCAACGGACGGAAGGCACGCTTCGATTCCGCGAAAGCGCCGGCTGAAAAGGGCGACAAACAGTCATTTCTTCCACACAGGCCTCCGCTTTTCAAGGAAGGCCGCGATTCCTTCGCGAAAGTCTCCGGTTTCCCGTGATTGAACGCTGGCCGCGACGGCGTCGGCGAGCGCGGTGTCGAGTAATGTTCTGTGACGCATCGCGATCAGGCGCTTGATCGCGCCGAGTGATTGAGGACTGTTCGCGAGCAGAGATTGCGCCAGCGCCTCAACGTGCCGCCCCAGAGATTCTTTCGGAACAATCTCATTCACGAGCCCCAATTGCAGTGCCTCGTTGGCGTCGAAAATCCGGCCGGTCAACAGCAGGTCGCGGCTGCGCTTGTCGCCGATTTGCGGAGAGAGAAAGACCGACACGAGTGCGGGCACAAAACCGATTCGCGCTTCCGTAAAACCGAACTTCGACTCCGGCGTCGCCAAGGTGAAATCGCAAAGGAACGCCAGTCCAGCCCCGCCCGCAATCGCAGGGCCATGCACCGCTGCAATGGTGGGTACCTGCATTTCATACAGCGCAACAAAGAGGCGCGCAATGCGCTCCGCATCGGCGCGGTATTCGGCGCTGGTGGCGTCCTGCATCTCCTGGAGCGTGGCGAGATCAAGGCCAGAACAAAATGCCGTGCCAGAGCCTGACAACACGAGCACGCGGCAGTCGCCTGCCGCTGTTTCCTCAAGCGCGGTGATCAGCTCCATCTGCATTTCCGGGGTCATTGCGTTGCGGCGCTCCGGCCGATGCAGAGTGATCGTTCGCGCAGGGCCGCTGTCTTGCACCACGATGGTCCTGTAGTTACTCAAGCGTTTCTCCAAAACTGCGAAGGTCCAATGAATCAAAATTAATGCAGAGCTCTATGGCGCTGCGACTGCAAACTCTCGCGCAAACTCCGCGCTCCTGCTGATCAATTCATCCAGATGCGAGATCATTGGAAGGGTTGCACCCTCCTCCCGCAACACGAGAAGCAATGTCTCCGTAGGAATGTTCCCTACTAGAGCATCTTGGGCAAAAGGGCATCCACCCAGTCCGCCAATCGCCGAATCAAACCGCCTGCAGCCTGCGTAAAAAGCGGCACGGATACGGTCGGGCGCCTCACTGCGGCGTGCATGAAGATGCACGCCGAATTCAATGCCGGGATGAGCGCTGATCGCGGAGGCGACAATCTCGCCAATCTGCTTGGGCGACGCAAGCCCCACTGTATCAGCCAAAGAGATTTGCCGCACGCCCGCGCCGACCAGATCATTGCAGGCAGAACTTACCACGTCGGCGGTCCACGCATCGCCGTATGGATTCCCGAAAGCCATCGACACGTACGCGGCAACGTCAAGGCCTTCCTGGCCCGCTCGCGCCACAATCGTTTTCAGTTGCGCCAGCGCTTCCGAGGGGGTCTGGTGTTGATTACGTTGAAGGAACTCCGGCGAAACCGAATAAGGAAATCCCAGCGTGTGCACCGCGCCAGTGCGAACGGCACGTTCAGCGCCTCTCTCATTCACCACGATGCCGATAATTTCAACGTGCGCTGGCAGCCGCAGAATCTCAAGCACCCGTTCGGAGTCCGCCATTTGCGGAACAGCCTTTGGCGAGACAAAACTCACCGCGTCAATATGCTCGAACCCGCCATCGATGAGCCTTTGGAGATAAGCCGCCTTCGCTGCGGCCGGGATCGGTGCTGCCAGCCCCTGCCAGGCGTCCCGCGGACACTCGATAATTTTCACCGATTCGCTCATGCCGCCTAACGAGAAAACCTGCCGTCAGCAAGTCCAAGCCAGTTGTTCTAGCCAAGAGCTTCTGGCTAAAAGCTAGTTGCTATCCCCTCGACGGATACACCTTGAGTATCTCGCGCCCAATTACCATGCGTTGAATTTCGCTGGTGCCTTCGCCGATCGTGCACAACTTCACGTCGCGATAGAACTTCTCTACAGGATAGTCCTTGATGAATCCGTAGCCCCCAAATAATTGCACTGCCTCATCGCAGATATGTACGGCCACTTCGCTCGCAAAGAGTTTGGCCATTGACGACTCGCGCGTAACCTTGCGGCCTGCGTCTTTCAGCACCGCCGCGCGCTGCGTCAGCAAGCGCGCCGCATCAAGCTCGGTGGCCATATCTGCCAGCTTCCACTGGATCCCCTGAAACTCAGCGATCGCTTTGCCGAATTGCCGCCGTTGTTTCACGTAACTCAATGCTGCGTCCAGTGCGCCCCGCGCAATGCCCAGTGACAACGCGGCAATCGAAATCCTGCCGCCGTCCAGCACCCGCATCGCATCGATAAAACCCTCGCCTTCCGCGCCGAGCCGATTCTCCTCAGGAACCTCGCAGTCCTCGAAGATCAGTTCGCTGGTATCGCTGGCGCGTAGGCCGAGCTTGTTTTCCTTCTTCCCAGCTCTGAATCCCCTCATTCCTTTCTCGACAATGAATGCCGACAATCCATGGGTGCCCTGACTTTTGTCGGTGACCGCGATGACGACTGCAACATCGGCATATCGTCCGTTCGTGATGAAAGTCTTGTTGCCGTTCAGAACGTAATGGCTGCCCTTCCGCACTGCAGATGTGCGGGCACTGCTCGCATCCGATCCTGAGCCTGGTTCAGTAAGCGCCCAAGCGGCAAGCCACTTCCCTGTCCCCAGCAGTGGAAGATACTTTCGCTTTTGCGCCGCATTCCCGGCAAGAAAAATGTGGTTCGTGCCAAGCGAGTTGTGTGCTGCCACCGTCAGCCCAATCGAACCGTCTACAGAAGAAAGCTCTTCCACGGCCAGGACGTAGTCCACGTATCCCAGGCCGGCCCCGCCATATTCCGAAGGGAGAACGACGCCTAACAATCCCATCGTGCCGAGTTCTTTCACCACTGCCAATGGAAATTCGCTGGATTCATCCCACGCGGCGACATTGGGAGCAATTTCACGCTCCGCGAACTCACGAATTTCGCGCTGCAGATGTTCCTGCTCTTCGGTCAGAACAAACGGGTAAAGATTTTGCGACTGCTCCAATTCGAGCTGTTTCATGTGCAGGCTCCTTCGCGGGGATTTCGAAAGCCCGAAAACCTTCAATGCTGGATAAGATGCCGGGAATACGCCTCATTTGGATTCGCGTTCCAATTCAATTCACGTTTGCAGAACTCCGGGATTGAAGCGCGGCACCTCCGGATTCAGGGCGCATGCTTCCAGCGCCGCGATCAGCACTTCTCGAGTCTTCGCGGGATCGATAATCGCGTCAATCCAGAGCCGTGCAGCGCCGTAGCGCGGATCGGCCTGCGCATCGTAGTCGGCCCGAATCTCGTCTTGTATTGCTGTTTTCTCCGCCTCTGAGAGCACTTTGCCGTCACGCTCCATTTGCCGTGCCCGTACTTCAGCAAGGGTTGCCGCCGCAGAAGCGCCGCTCATTACTGCATAGCGCGCCGTAGGCCACGCGAAAAGAAATCGCGGATCGTATGCCTTGCCGCACATCGCGTAGTGCCCGGCGCCAAAGCTTCCGCCGACGATGACAGCGATCTTTGGCACAACACTGGTGCTCACGGCAGAAACCATCTTGGCGCCCGCGCGGATAATCCCTGACCACTCCGCATCCTTTCCCACCATGAATCCATTCACATCATGCAGAAATATCAACGGCAGCAGATTCTGGTTGCAATCCATGATGAAGCGCGCCGCCTTCTGCGCGCCCTCGGTGTAAATCACGCCGCCTACTTCGATGCGTGCCACTCCCGCGCCCGGCCCCATTGCCACCGTCTGGTTCTGGTTGATCTTTTGATTGGCGACGATGCCCACGGCGTGCCCGGCGACCCATGCATAACCGCACAGAACCGTGCGGCCGAACTCTGCTTTGTACTCGTCAAACTCGCTGCGGTCCACAATGCGTGCGATGATCTCGCGCATGTCGTATACATTGGTCGCTCCCGGAGTGGGATTGATCAATCCGTAGGCGTGTTCGGCAGCAAATCGCGGTGCATCCACAGCCGGATCGAACGGTCTTCGCCGAAATGACTCCGCGGCCGGTTTGCCGGCAGAGCGCTCGCCGATCTTCGCTACAAGCGATCGCAATCGCGCCAGGCACAAATGGTCGTTGGGCTCCTTGAAGTCCACCGTGCCCGATATTTCCGCATGCATCGCCGCGCCGCCCAATTCTTCAGCGCCTGTCTTTTGCCCAATAGCCGCTTGCACCAGCGACGGGCCCGCCAGAAACAACCCGGAGCCTTCGGTCATGAGCACTGTGTCGGTCATAACCGGCAGATAAGCGCCGCCCGCCACGCACATGCCCATGATTGCCGTGATCTGCGGAATGCCGAGCGAACTCATCACTGCATTGTTGCGAAAGATGCGGCCGAAATCGTCAGTGTCGGGAAAAACGTCCTCCTGCAAAGGAAGAAACACACCTGCCGAGTCCACAAGGTATAGCACCGGAATGTGATTTTCCATCGCGATGTTCTGCGCGCGCAGAACTTTTTTCGCAGTCATCGGGAAAAATGCTCCGGCCTTCACCGTCGCATCGTTGGCCACGATCATGCATAGACGCCCACTCACCCGGCCAAGGCCCGTCACCACGCCTGCGCCTGGCGCGCCACCATACTCTGGATACATTCCGTGAGCGGCCCACAGGCCCAGTTCCAGAAATTCTGTCTCCGGGTCCAACAGTAGATTGATCCGCTCGCGCGCGGTCAGGCGCCCTTTGGCATGCTGCGCTTCAATCGCTTTCTCTCCGCCGCCAAGCCGGATTGTGTCTTCCTGGGCGCGCATCGCCCCAAGGAATTCGAGTAGAGCCTCGCGATTCGACCTGGCACGCGGGGAACCGGGATCAAGCGCCGAATGCAAGCGGTTATCGAGTTTCGCGCCATTAGGCATTTGTACATTCACATCTACTCGCAGAGTACCGCATTCCCCTTTGGAGGCGGCACCCTGGGGCCGCCCATCGGTCAACGGACGCGGCATTTCAAGCGCTCTCCGGCTATGCATGGTCCGCTCCCAAGATGGTTCCCGTGCACTCGCCAAATCCGATGCGCGGCAGACCCTCCCGCGATGTGTATGCGCGGAATACTACCTGATCGCCGTCTTCAAGAAACTTGCGCTGCTCTCCGGTTGGCAGTGATAACGGCAGTCTGTCTTGCTGCATTTCCAGCAGACAGCCTTCAGATCCTGTGCTGGCGCCTGAGATGGTCCCCGTTGCGAGCAGATCGCCGGCCTGCAGGTTGCAGCCGTTGCTCGTGTGGTGCGTCAGCAATTGCCGAATGGACCAATAAAGATCGCGCAGGTTTCCGCGGCTCAGCATCACCGGCGTCGCGCCCATCTCACGCATTTTTGCCGATTGCAGATATACCTCCAGGGTGAGATCGATCCCATCGCAATGCAAAGATGGCGAGCGCAGATAAGAAAGCGGCTGGGGATCGCCTGCCGGGCGCTCCGGCATCGGAACGCGGTAGGGCGCCAACGCTTCCAGCGGAACAATCCATGGCGAGATCGTGGTTGCAAAGTCCTTTGCCAGGAATGGCCCCAGCGGCTGGTATTCCCAAGATTGAATGTCGCGCGCCGACCAATCGTTGACGAGACACAGTCCGAAAATGTGTTGCTCAGCGTCAGTAATTCTGATCGGCCGGCCCAACGCATTGCCGGGCCCGATGAACATGCCCAATTCCAATTCGTAGTCGAGCTTGCGCGACGGCGCGAATATTGGCTCGCTCGCCTCGGGTTTGATCTGGCCGCAAGGCCGGTGAATCTCTGTCCCGCTCACAACAATCGATGATGCGCGGCCGTGATAGCCGATCGGCACATATTTGTAGTTGGGCAGCAGAGGATTCTCTGGGCGAAAAAGCTTGCCCACGCGTGTGGCATGGTGAATTGATGCGTAGAAATCCGTGTAGTCGCCGATTACCGCCGGAAGCTGCATGGTCGCTGCGCGCATTTCAATCAGCAGCGGCTCAACGCGATTCTTTGTTTCGCTGGCGGCTTGCTCTTCACTGAAGAGCGCCGCGATCCGACGCCGCAGTGCAGACCATTGTGCTGCGCCAAGCCCCATCAGCGGATTTAGCCGGTCGGCAAGGCACGCAGCAACAATATCCTCTCGCAGGCCAGAGAAGAATCCTTGCTCCACGCAGCCCCGTATATTAAGAATCCGGTCGCCAATTGCGACACCGATGCCCACCTGCCCTCGATGACGAAGTATGCCGAACGGCAGGTTCTGCAGCGGAAAATCCGTCGCAGGATCGTTGGCGGAGGCGACCCAGCTCTTTTGAGCCTTCTGCGCTTCCTCCAAAATGGCTGTACCCTCTGAAACCTTGCTCATCGGCGCGTCAGCTCCCCCGCCGGTTGGTGAAAGTGTTTCTTCAAACCCTGCCAGCATTCGAAGTATTCGTGCTGCAGAATTCGAGTCTGCATCGCGAATGCCGTAGGACGCACTGCGAGCTGCGTCTCGAACATGAACGCCAGAGTATTGTCCAGATATTGCGGCTTCAACTCCGCTGCACTGGCGCGCTCGAACGTCTCGGCGTCCGGTCCATGGCCGGCCATACAGTTGTGCAGGCTGGCGCCGCCCGGCACGAATCCCTCAGCCTTGGCGTCGTACGCGCCGAAGACCAGGCCCATGAATTCGTTCATCAGGTTGCGATGAAACCACGGCGGACGAAAGCTGTGTTCGGCAACGATCCAACGCGGCGGAAAAATTGCAAAGTCGCAATTGGCCGTGCCGGGAATCGTCGACGGTGCACTCAAAACCGTGTAGATGGACGGATCAGGGTGATCGAACGAGACAGTGTTGATGCAATTGAAGCGCGCCATGTCGTATTTGTAAGGCGCGTAGTTGCCGTGCCACGCCACCACGTCGAGCGGCGAATGGTCGATGAACGCGGACCAGAGACGCCCAAGAAACTTCGTGATGATGCGAAACTCCCCATCGCGATCTTCGAATGCTGCAACCGGAGTCTGGAAGTCGCGCGGATTCGCCAGGCCGTTGGCCCCAATGGGCCCGAGCTCCGGCAAGCGAAACGACAAGCCGTAGTTTTCGCAGATGTAGCCACGGGCCTGCCGATCCAGCAACTCCACCCTGAACTTAACACCCCGCGGAATCACGCAGATCTCGCCCGGAACGGCATCGATGATTCCCAACTCGGTGGCCAGGCGCAGCGCGCCCATCTGCGGAACAATCAGAAGTTCTCCGTCGGCGTTCGCAAAAAACCGATCGCGCATCGAGCTGTTGGCGGCGTAGAGATGAATTGCCACCCCCGTCTGCATCGCAGGATCGCCATTGCCGGCCAGCGTGACGATCCCGTCTACAAAGTCCGCCTCTTTCTCGGGAAAGGGCAATGGATCCCAGCGGAGCTGGTTGGGCGTCGTGGGAACTTCATTGAACGGGCCGCTGCGCATCAGCCCCATCGGGAATTCCTCATAAGGGCGGTGCGTCACCGATGGACGAATACGATATGTCCACGTGCGGCGATTGACCGCGCGCGGCGCGGTAAACGGCGTGCCGCTGAACTGCTCGGTGTAGAGTCCGAGGGGATGCTCCTGCGGCGCGTTCTGCCCCACCGGAAGCGCGCCCTGAACCGCCTCCGAGGCAAATTCATTCCCGAAGCCGGACTGATACAAACACTCATTGCTCATTTCTGTAGCTCCTGTCACAGTTGGCCGCTCATCGCGCGGCGTTCAGCTTCGTGCATGGCCTCGTAAATCTGATCGATGCTGCTGACCGCGAACAGCAGTTTGTGCAGTTCATCGACTTTGACTATTGTCTGCAGCACCTCGTCGAGCGAAAACAGGTGTATAGCGCAATGGCCTTCAATCACGTTCTTACATTCGCCGTGCGAGCTGATCAGTCCGCTCCCGTAAACCTTGATCTCCCCTCGCTGCAAAATCACGCCGAATTCGACCGTGTACCAGAACAGTCGGCCTAATTTTTCCAGCTCCGCACTGTCCTCGATCGATGCGCAAACACGGCCGTAATGCTCAAGGAAATCGGCGAAAACCTTATGCGCATGCATCGGCACATGGCCAAACACGTCGTGGAAGATGTCCGGCTCCGGCGTATATTCGAGCGATTCTCGGCTCCGCAGCCAGGTGGTTGTGGGGAAACGCCGCGTTGCCAGCATCTCGAAAAACGCAGGCGCGGGAAGAAATCCGCTCACCGGCGTTGAACTCCAGCCCGTACGGGGCCCAAGGCGTTTACTGATCGCGGTCAGGTTGGGCAGGCGATCCTTCTGCAGGCCGATGATCTCGAATCCCTCAAGATACTCAAGTGCCGCATGCTTTTCCAGCTCGGGGAGCGCGCGCCCCACCAGTTCGGCCCACACGCCGTGCTGCTCATTTGTGTAGGCCGCGTAATCCTGTTGAATGAGAAAGGGTGCGGCGGCGGAGAAAACTTCAGTGGCCATCGGAATCCCCCGTCATAGGTTTCCGCGCGCATGCTGCTCGCGCTCTATCGCCTCGAAAAGTGCCTTGAAGTTTCCCTTGCCGAAGCTGCGGCTCCCCTTGCGTTGAATGATTTCGAAAAAGAGCGTCGGCCGATCCTCCACCGGCTTGGTGAAGATCTGCAGCATGTAGCCCTCATCATCGCGATCGACCAGGATGCCGAGATCTTCAAGCTCGTCAACCGGCTCGTCGATCTTGCCCACGCGTTCCTGCAACTCGGTGTAATACGTGTGCGGAACGCGTAGTAACTCCACTCCCTGCTCGCGCAGTTTGTTCACGGTATATAGGATGTCGTTCGTGGCGAGGGCGATGTGCTGCACGCCCGGGCCACCGTAAAAATCCAAATACTCTTCAATCTGCGACTTCTTTTTGCCCTCCGCCGGCTCGTTGATCGGAAATTTGACGTAGCCGTTTCCATTGGCCATCACTTTCGACATCAGCGCAGAATAGTCGGTAGAAATATCTTTGTCATCGAAGTGCTGATAGAGCGAGAAGCCCATCACGTTCGCATAAAACGCGACCCACTCGTTCATCTCGTGCCAGCCCACGTTTCCTACCATGTGATCGATATGCAGCAGACCCGTCGGCCGGGCAACCGCATCGCTCTCGATCGCGCGATAACCGGGAAGAAATGGCCCGCTGTAACCGTCACGCTCCACAAAAAGATGGATCGTGTCGCCATACGCGCCAATGCTCGACACAACCGCAGTGCCGTTCTCATCAGACAGAACCCGAGGTTCGGCCACGCTGATCGCCCCGCGGCTGGTAGTTTCGTGCCAGGCCTCTCGGGCATCGTCCACCCAGAGGGCAATGGCGCCCACGCCGTCGCCGTGGCGATGAATATGTCCTGCAATCGGGTGATCGCTACGCAGCGGCGTCGTGAATACAAACCGAATTTTGCCCTGCTGGACCACGTACGAAGCGCGATCGCGCTGGCCTGTTTCCGGTCCAGCATAGGCTACAAGCGACATGCCAAAAGCCGCGCGATAGAAATACGCCGCCTGGCGCGCATTGCCGACAAAAAACTCGACGTGGTCGGTGCCCTTCAGGGGCAGAAAATCTTTGCTGGATGGCTCGACGATAGCGCTCGGAGACGTATGAGAAATTGAGTGGGGGAAAGCACTCATCGGGTGACCTCACGTGCCGGGATCGGATGAAGGGGAATGCATCCCGGACCTGCAATAGCATAGGTCCGTTCTTGCAGGACAGAAAATGGAGGTTAAAAGGAAATATTCGGGCACTGCCTAACAAAATTAGGCATAATAGCCAAAGTAGTTAAGGAATAGTAACCAATGAGCCGCAGAAGTTCTCCCAACCTGATTGAGCTTGACGGCGTGGCTTGGAAAATTGTGGAAGTCATGCAGAGAAATGCCCGCGTCTCCTTTGCCGAGCTCGGACGAAAGGTCGGCCTCTCCACGCCCGCCGCCGCAGAGCGTGTACGCCGCTTGGAAGAGGCTGGCGTGATCACCGGCTACCACGCGGCCGTCGACGTAGCCAAACTCGGATTGCCTATCCGCGTGCTGGTGCGCCTCACCATTCATGGCGGTGACCTTCAGGTGAGCCGCACCATCGCAGCCGTGAAAGAAATGCCCGAGGTCAGCCTGTGCCATCGAATCACCGGGGCTGAATCGTTTGTCATCGAGGCCAACGTCGTCTCCATTCGCCATCTCGAAGTACTCATTGACAAGTTGTCCACACTCGGTGCCACATCGACGTCAACCGTTCTCTCTTCCCCGGTTCAGCGCCGCGAATACCATTCCGGACACCTGGAATCTTTCAACATCTTTGCCTGAGCGTTCTATTTTCCTCGCCAGAATCAACCTTCTGGCGGCGTTCTTCCCGCAGCCGCCCTGCCTCGCCTACTGGCCTCAACCCCTTTGTTGAACCATTTCGTCGTATCCTAGAAATAGGCCTCCTTCGATGAAGACTTTTACCCTCGACGAAGCTCAATCTCTCCTTCCAGTGCTTGAGTCGCTCCTGAAGCGCGCCATCGAAGGCCGCCGTTCTGCGCAGTCTGTTGAATCGAATCTTACCGAGCTCGCCCAGCGCATCTACTTCTCCGGTGGAGCACGCATAAATACCGCCTCTGTGGCCAAACAGCGTGCCGAAATAGAGTCCCACCTCAAGAGCGTTCGCGAAACCATCGCTGAAATCGATGCGATCGGCGTGCAGGTAAAGGATCTGGACTCGGGCCTGCTCGATTTCCCTTGCCGCATCGACGACAAGGTCGTTCTGCTTTGCTGGCGCATGGGTGAGCCCGCCATCGAACATTGGCATACCATCGAGGCCGGCTTCAAAGGGCGTCAGCCGGTGGACGAGCGCTTCCGGCGTCGCGCTTCCTCGGGCGAACGCCCCAACTGATTTGGTCATTCGCCCAGCCATATCCGGTTGGTTCTTGAAGTTCATTGTTCGTCTGTGCTTTTCGCCCGCTCAAAATCACGTCTTGCACCTCAATCTATAGCTGCCTTGATTTCTTTGCGTTGTGCGCAACGTGGAATCCGCGTTTTTGACGGCGCCAAACTCACTGACTGAGTTGCCTCGTACGAGGTAAACCTCGCTCCAAGGTCATCCATCCAACCCTATGGATGCATTATGCGCATTCGCGTGAACGCGAGAGCCGTAAATATGATTGCGTTTGATGTAACCAAGCCCGAAGGTGACATTCCCCTTCGTCGTGAGTCCTTTAATCAAGAGGGATCAGTCGAACTGATCTGGAAGAACAGAGAAATGCGCCGTGCCCGAAATCGAGAATTCACGGCGCGGAAATCGTTGCGGAAGACCCAAACAATCACGGTAACTCAGGAATTGCCGTAAATTATTCACCATAGAGGGGAGTTCCTATTATGAAATTTAGATCCATCCTTACAATGATCGTCTCGCTCGCGGCTACGGTTCTTCTCTGTGCGACGCTCGCAAACGCACAATCTTACTCCGACAGCAATGCGAGCCTCCGCGGTAACTCGTCGCCGGATGCTCAAAGCGAAGCGGCCCAAATGGTGCCCGCCGAAGCCGTACTGGTTCAGACAATCAACGCCAGAGACGTTCATCCGGGCCAGAAATTTCAGGCAAAACTCAACGATAGTGTGCGTTTGAAGAACGGAGTCAAACTGCCAAAGGGCACCACGCTCGAGGGCACGGTTTCGACCGACAGCATGCAGGCGAATGGAATGTCGAGGCTGGCGTTGCGTTTCACCAGGGCAGACCTGAAGAACGGAAAAGATATTCCCATTGAGGCGTCGATCGTCGGCGTGGCCGGCCCGTCGTATGGAGAGGCGTGGGACGGAAGCGGCGCAGCAGCCCCTCCTGCTCCATGGAACGGAAAGTCTCTGCAGGTCGACGAACTCGGAGCCGTGTCAGGATTCGATCTGCACAGCGCCATTGCCGGCCGGAATTCAGGTGTGCTCGTATCGTCGAAGAAGGATAACGTGAAGCTGGCGGCTCAGACCCAGTTCTCGCTGGCCATCGCCGCCCGCAATACAAACCACATGAGCGGAGGCGCGTAACCGCCTTGTGAGGTTGTCAAATTCCAAGTCGCCCTGCCCATACTTCCTCGTGCGCAGTATGGGTAGGACGACCGGCACACCTGTATCCAACCTGCGTGAGCGGAATCCTCACCTTCAGCGTCTCATCATTGACAGCTTCTTCTGCTTTTACGGGCATTTAGAATTCCAATATAAGACAATATTGGTGTGAGGTCTGTGCTCTTTGAGTCAGTCCCCGTCCCGGATTGGCAGTGGTGATGAAGGCTGAAATATTTGGCGCAGCCAGTGAATGGTGAGGGAGTGGCGATGAAGTTCGCGATTGGAGCGGCACTCTTGCTCGGATCCGCAGGTTTGCTATCCGGTTGCGCGGGGTTCTGGGATCCGCCGGCGTCGGGAGGCGGAGGTGGCGGATCCACGCCAACTACTCTTTCCAGCGGCATCTTCTACGTGCTCAACCAGAAGACGAGCCAGGTTGTTGGTTACAGCATCAATACTGGGAAGCTGGTTTCGATTTCCGGCGGGACGCAGACTCTGCCGGCCGGGCCGTTCTGCATCGCTATCGCGCCGAGCGGCGGATTCCTTTACGTCGGTACGGTCAATGGGATCTATCTTTACACGATTGGATCGAGTGGCGCCTTGACGATTGCCAATAATGGAGCCCCGGTTTCCTCCGATATCGCGTCGGCCATAGCGGTGGATGGATCGTGGCTTGTCGATGCGTTCGCAACGACCAATAACAATCCTCAGCTTGATGCAATCCCGATCAATCCCGCGAATGGGGTTTATACCGGAGGGGGTGGCTCGCCACCGACCGAGGTCTTCAGCAACATCAGCAACGCCAGCGTGAGCCAGATGGCTTTGTCGCCTGACGGTACGTATCTCTTTGTCGCGCTCGGCAAAGGCGGCACGATCGTTGTGCCGTTCAATGCGGGCAACTCGAATCCTCTCGGCACGACGGCGATCCCAATTGGCGTGTTGAAAAGTAACGGCTCAGCGCTCTCGGTTGCAGTGGATCCGCAAGCGCGGTTTTTCTATATCGGCGAGACATTGGCGAACTCGGCGGGCAACTCTGGCGGATTGCGCGCCTTCAACTACAGTTCGTTAAGTTCGGGCTCGCGCGGCCTGTTGACGCAGGTATCAGGCTCCCCCGTCGCCAGCGGCGGACTCGCGCCGAATGCCATCCTCCCGCTGGACGATGGCAGCACTGTCTACGTAGCCAATGGCGGAGGAACAACCGCAAAGGGAAACATCGCGTGGTTTCCCATCACCGCGTCGGGAACATCCTATTCGATCGCCGCCGGAAGCGCGATCGCCACCGGTGTTCAGCCTGTGGGGCTGGCAGAGGACAATCAGGCGAACTTCATTCTGGCGGTATCGAGCGGCGGCTCAACTTCGAGCGGCAATCCTGATCTTGGTGCCTACACCATCAGCTCAGGCGCCCTGACTTCCGCGCTTACTTCCACCACTGGAACTGATCCGGTAGGAGCCATTGCGATCGCAGCAATGCCACAGTGAGAGTGTTATTCTCAGAGGTGAACGCTTCGGGCTGTGTTCACTCGCATTCCAATCCATTTCGTCCAATTTCTCCGGCACTTTCCGGCAAAGTCCTTGGCATCCTTTGTGTCGCTGGGGCTGTTTTGCGCCCTTGCCTTCCTTCCTGGGTGCGGGCGGTTCCGGCACGAGCCGCAGGAGATGGTGTACGTCTCGATTCGCGAAACCTATCTGCACGACCGCGTCGCCGCTGTCTCGAATCGCGTTTGCAAAGTGGTGAATGGCCAGGCTCTTGAGGTGCTCGAACACGGCCGGCGGTTTCTCAAAGTCAAAACCGACAAGAACGAGATTGGCTGGATCGAAGATCGGGCCGTAATTGACGCCAAGACCTACGAAGGATTCCAGCAGCTCGCCAGGGAGCACAAAGACGATCCGGTCGCGGCTACCGCCACACTGCGCGACGATCTTGTGATGCACCTTCTTCCGGGAAGAGAGACCGATCGCTTTTATTTGCTGGCCGGAGACAGCAAAGTACAACTGCTGGCACGGTCTTCTGCACCGAAAAAACCTGCTGTGGCCTACGGGCCGCTGCCTGGCGCTACAAACGAAAAGAGCGCGCCCCCAGCGAATGCGAAGCCAGGTTCGGCGCAAAGTCAGGCCGCCGGTGCGCTCGAAGTGCAGCCGCCGGAGATGGAAGACTGGTGGCTGGCGCGCGACGCGCAGGGGCAAACAGGCTGGCTGCTGGCCAGCCGGCTCGACGTTGACGTTCCGCTCGAGGTTGCGCAGTACGGCGAGAATCAGCGATTTGTCGGCTGCTGGCAGCTCACCAAGGTCAGCGATCCCGGCGCCGATCCTCCAGGAGACAAGATCGAGTACTTGACCGTGACCGCGCCGCTTCACTACGGACTCCCGTTCGACTTCGACGAGGTGCGCGTCTTTACCTGGAGCTTGAAGCACCATCGCTACGAGACTGCTTTCCGCCTCCATCCCATCAAGGGCTATCTGCCGGTAAAAGTATTCACTGCGGCCACGCCCAAAGGCAGTGTGCCGGCGTTCAGCTTCGAGCTTGCAGCCGGCGACAACATCGCCACCGATCCCACGACGGGCATCATCCGGCCGGCGAATCCGCGGACGATCAACTACGAGATGATCGACACACAGGTGAAACGCATTGGACCTGATATGGCGCCGATTCCAATCACCCACCAGCCGGGTCAAAAACCTTCGGCCAAGGGACCAAAGGAACGAAGGAAATAGAGTGCAGCTTCCAGCTTCTAGGCGAAAGCTGATAGCTTGCGACAAGTCGAGCCAAAACCGCCGTCGGGTCTTCAGGCGAATCGGTGCATCCCGTTTGAGCGCGGAGGGCTAGGGTTGAGACAAAGAAAAACGGTGTGCCAGGCTAGAGAACGGTCTTCCTCTGGATCATTGGGTTCTCCGTTGAGGTTCCGGTTCCGTTTGAAACAATGAGCGGATGACGCGCTGATTTGACCGGTCGGATGAAGACGTTCCCGACCGGTCTGATGAAACCGCTTGGCCTCAGGGCCGGTTGACGGCATGGATTCCGTAGGGACTCATGAGATTGGCGACGACGGGCGTGACGACGGGTGTTGCGGCACCGATAAGTTCCGTGATGTAGTCGCTGTAGACGTTGCCAACCCAGACGTTGCCCGAACCGTCGATGGCAATGCCATATGGATCGCCAAAGCCGACTCCTGGTATGAAACCGATTCCAGCCCCGGAGTAGCCAGTTGCGCCTGAGAGGGCGATCCCGCTCGAGTTGAACTCAATGACGTTATGCCCCTCGTAGGTAGTAACCCAAGCGTTGCCTGAACCATCGATGGCGATAATTGCCGGCTGAATCATCGCTCCACCAGGTGCATAACCGTTGGAACTGAGGGCTGTGCCTGTGGAAGTGAATTCACTTGTTTTGCCGCCATAGTTTGCTACCCAGACATTCCCCAAATTATCGATGGCAATGCCCTGAGGCTGACTCAATCCTCCACCCGTAAAGGGTGAGCCGGAGATCGCGGCGCCGGAAGAGTCGAACTCGCTGATACTTGAGCCCGTCTCGTTTGTGACCCATGCGTTGCCGGAGACATCGAAGGCAATACCCTCGGGTCTGCTGAGACCACCGCCAGTGAAGCCGGAGGACCCGGAGATGGCTGTGCCGCTCGAGTCGAATTCGCTGAGGCTCTCGTTCCCGCGGTTCGTGGTCCAAACGTGGCCGGAGGCGTCGACTGCAATACCCTGGGGTGAACTAATCCCACCGTCGGTGTAACCCGAGGCCCCAGATAGAGGGGTCCCGTTGGAGCTGAATTTGCTGAGGCTCGAACCGGTGAAATTTGTCACCCAGACATTCTTGGAGGCATCGATCGCAATAAAGTAGGGATGATCTAACCCCCCGCCGGTGAAGCCCGATGAACCGGAAAGCACAACGCCGACAGGGCTCAATTCGAGGAGTGTGCTGTTCGTTTGGCCCGCGATCCAGACGTTTCCGGAGGCATCGATTGCAAGGCCCCCAGCACCAGGTGATACGAGGCCTGCCACTGTATAGCCAATGGCGATCGTAAAGTCATTCGGCGCTGCGCCCAAGTTGGGCAGGAATGGCGCGCCGGTTCCCTGCTGCAGACTGTAAAGGCTGGCGATGTTTGCGCTGGGGTGATGAGCGATGTTGATAGCGGCAGTCGCCGTATCGGATGGTGCGGTATTGCCGTTGCGGGCGTTTGAGAAGAGTGTCGTGCATGCGGCGGATCCCGGTTCCGCAGAGTTGATGCAACTGGCGAGGATGTTCGCCAGAGTATTGATCTCTGCCTGTGGCACGATGCCATTGCCTGCCGGAGTAGTAGCGAGGGCGGCACCCGTGCTCAATGTCTCAAGATTGGGAACTGCGGCGAAAGCATTGGCGAGCCCGGTTTGCGCAAGCGCGAGCCCGGAGCTGGATACATGTGTGGCGTCGCTGGCATATCCGGAAATGGCATATGCTGTCGCGATGGTTGATACCTCATTCATGAGGATATAGAGCGAGGGCGGCAACGTGCCGTTAGCGGGACAAGTGCCAAGCGCGGCCATCAATCCCGCGGCTGAGTTTGTTCCCGCGCCGGGATTGCCGCCCACCGCATACAGATAAAGCTGCGAGGTCGTGCTCGGGCAGGTGTAATCGCCGGAAATTGAGAATGTGCCACTGGAGTCGGTAGTCACGTAGTAATTGCCGATGCTGTCTCTGCTCGTTCCAGAAGCGCTGGAGAGCAGCGAGATGGATGCATTGCCAGAACCGGCAGTGTTGGCTGCAAAGAGATAGACGCTCGCGCCAATGATCGGCTGCTGCCCGCCATGCACTCTGCCTTGAAGAGCAGTGCCTCGAACAGCGTTCGATTGGGTTGATGTGGAAACCGATGAGGAACCTGAGCAGCCGGTAAGAAGAAGAATGAGGGCACACGATGCCGTGACAACATACAAGGAGGTACGCACGCCAGAACTCCTTTCGTTCAGTCGTGCCCCGATGTTTGGGGCCCGTCAAATTGTGAAGGGAAGCTGGACGGTGTATATCACACCTACTAACCTGATTCAAGGCAACCATCGGGGAAGTATCTCATTGCGGGACAAATGAGACACAAGAAGTAACTGGGTCCAGTTGTCATGGTCGATAATCCGCCAGCCTATGTGGCGCCGCGCACGCGTCCACTTGCACGCATACAACCCCGGCGTCGCCATGCTAGAGTGAGATTCCACAGGGGTCGGTATGCCATCGGACTTTCAACTCGCCGCGGACGGCGAGACCTTTGAATTGCAGCAGCAGGTTGCCCGCCTGCAGGCGCTGCTCGAGGCCTCGCGCCAGGTGCACGGCACCATCCGCGAAGAGGAAGTGCTCGAAGCCGTTCTGCGCATCGTGGTGCGCGAGCTGGAAATGGCGGGGGCCGCTTTTCCCGGCTCAGGCATGGCGTATGGCAACCTGCCACCGCAGGACTCCGATACCTCGGGTGAGCAACTCCTGATCTATCCCCTGGCCGATCGCGACGGCAATAAAATGGCCGAGCTGGTGGTTGCCTCTCCCGGCGCGCGCGAGCTTTCGCTCTCCGAAGCCGATTTTCTTGAGGGGCTCGCCCTGCAGGCCGCTGTCGCTCTCGAAAACGCGCGCAATCACAAGCGCAATGTGGAATTCGCGCGTCTGCAACAGGACCTGGACGCGGCGCGCCGCATCCAGCGCTCGCTACTTCCGCAAGCACTGCCACAGATCGCCGGCTACTCCGTCGCTTTTCGCTCCGACACCTGCTACGAGGTGGGCGGGGATTATCTCGACATCGTGTCCCAGCCCGATGGCAGCCTGCTGATGGCCGTAGCCGACGTGGCGGGCAAGGGGCTGGCTTCGGCGATCATGTCCACCAGTTTTCGCGCGGCATTTCGCGGTATGGCCGCCACCGGCATGCCGCTGTCGGAACTGGCCACGCGCATGAACGACCACCAATGGACGGAGGGCGAAGAGGCGCGCCGCCGCTATGTCACTGCCATCTTCATGCGGCTGCACCCCGACGTCGGCGAGTTCGAGGTTGTCAATGCCGGCCACAATCCCGGCTTTCTGGTGGCGCCGGGCGCGGCGGAGTATCAATTCAAGGCTGCCGGCACGCCCTTGGGCCTCATCCCGGGCATGCAATATTCGGCGGAACGGCAAAGCTTCGCACCCGGGGCGCGCCTGCTTTTCTACACCGACGGACTGACTGAAGTCTTCAGAGGCGATGAGGAATTTGGTCCGGAAAGGCTTTTGAATGAATTTTCTACGTGTCCATCCTGCAAGGCCGATGATATTCTCGATGCATTGTGGGCGGCCATCCAGACCTTCGCTGAAGGCGGGCCGCAGGCTGACGACATGACCGCACTGGCGCTATGCCGTGGGGAGAAGCCGGAATGACCGAGACGAAATCCACCACGGTGGAGGTGCGGCTGCCTACTCGCCTGGGCTACGAGAAAGTCGCCATGAGCACGGCGTCGGCGGTGGCCAAGCTGATGGGTTTCCCTGAAGATCGCGTCGAAGATCTCAAGACCGCGGTGGCCGAGGCTTGCATCAACGCGATCGAGCACGGCAACCGGCTGAATGAGAAACTCTCTGTGGGCGTCGTGCTGCAGGCTGGTGACGACGCGCTGGAAGTGAAGGTAATTGACGACGGTTCGGGAATTCGCACCAAGCCCGCCAAGCCGGATATCGACCGCAAGATGCACGGTGAAGAAGATCCGCGCGGCATGGGCATGTTCCTCATCCAGGCGCTCGTCGATGAGGCAGAATGGGTATCCGGTATGGATGGTAAAAGCAGCTACGTGCGGTTGCTGATCAAGCTCGACAAAGGGTCGGAATAGTCAGAAGAGATGAAGATACAAGAAGCGGAGGCAACGGAACGTGCAATCTGAAACAAAATCGCGAGTTGACCGGGTCACTTCTCCCTCCGGATTCCCCGTCGCAGTTCTCCGTTTCGAGGGCGACATCGCCAGCACGTCGAAGGATGCGGTGCTGGGGTCCTACCAATCTCTGCCCAGAGAAACCACCAAGCTGATCCTGCTGGACTTTACCGGCGTGGAATACATCAACTCCAGCGGCATCGCCTTGATCATTCAGTTGTTGATCGAAGCTTCGCACGCCGGCCAGACCGTCTGTGCCTGCGGGCTGTCGGCGCACTTCACCAAGGTCTTTACCATGGTCGGCATCACCAAGTACGCGCGCCTGTTTCCGAACGAAGCCGAGGCGCTGGCAGCTCTTTAACCACCGCGGAATAACACCGTTCTTAAGCGAATACTGCGCGCCGCCAAGTGCGGTGCATCCCTATTGCGGCCCCTTGTCGCCTCTTGAGAAGAGCGGGAAGTGGAAAGGTGTTTCGTTGCCGGTCGACTTCTTTTGCTTCGAGCCTGCATCCTGGTGCAATACGGTTCGTTGTGAGTTGATGCAGACCCACCCGTTGCGCACCCGCTGAAACACGTGCGTGAAAACGCCTCTTTCGTCTACCTGCCCGGAGCCAACCTTATGGTGTAGCGTATAGGTTCCGTTGGCAACGGCGGTGTCGCCCAACATACGCACCGTGATGACTCTTTGCGTCAGGAAAAGCGTCTTGTCTTCGTTGCTGAGCAAGAGAGCCACCTGCTGATTGCGGGTGGTCACGTCGCCGGTCGCTGAAATGTCGACAAACAACGGAGAAAGTACCAGCTCCAGGGCGTATTGATCACGCCGGTTGATGGCGTCGGACCAGCTATCTTCAAGCTTCTGAAATTGGGCAGTTTCTGGTGTGACCGTGGTCGTCACGCCAGCCGGCGCAACGGCGGGAATCGTGCTCGAATTCGGGTCCGGGGCCTGATTTTGTGCGGCTGCCGCACAACAAAGGAAAAGCACAACAACAGAACAGGAAATAAAACGATTCATACCAGATAAGGGCTCCAACTATGAAGCATTCTAGCTCTTTGGACGCGCCCGCCGTATCGAATGGCAGCGGAAAATCCATATCCCGCCGGGGCTGTTCTCTCGCGGATTTGCTGCGACGCTAGAGGATGCCCTGCAGCCGGTCTGGATTGTGTAATGTAACGATCGAATCTTCAATCGATATCCAGTGGTCTTTGCGGAACTGGCCCAGCGTGCGCGTCACAGTTTCGCGCGTTGTGCACGTCATCGAGGCCATCTCCTCGTGCGTGAGCAGCAGTGGAAACCGGAATTCGCCGTTCTCTGTGTGCTCGCCGATCTGATGCGCCAGCTCCAGCAGTAGGCGAGCCAACCGTGCAGCCACGGTTTCAGCCAGAGCAATGCGGCACGCATCCTGCAGCGCAAAGCGGTATTCCTGGCAAATGCACTGCACCGCGCGCAGTTGGGCCTCTTTATGATTGCGCAAGAAGCTCAGGAAGCGCTCCCGCTCCACCGGGCGAAGCTGCGCCGGCGTGAGCGATTCGGCGGTCACTTCATATACGCCGTGCGACAGCACCGCGTAGAGGCCGAGCATCGATCCGGGGCCAGCCACACGGACAATCATGTGCCGGTCTTCCTGCCTGCCGGCGGTCAGCTTCAAATAGCCGCCGCAAATCAGGTAGAGGCATCGGGCGTCTTCACCCTGCGTGAAGAGGGATGCCTGCGCCGGCAGTGAAATCGTGCTGGTGGCCAGTTCCAAATCGGCCAGTACCGCGCTGCCAAGTGAGCAAAACCATCCGGGGCGACGATTCGCGCAAGCCGCACAACCCAACGGCGATGGCCGGTTTGAATGTTTCGGCTTGACTGGCTCTTCCAACGTGGTCTGTGTGTCCGCCATCGTCCTGTCCCCGTTCTTCCCGACGCGGCCCGGCGTTTCCACCGTTCCCGTGCCGTGAACTTCCGTGGGGAATCCGGAGGAAACTGAATGCCAGCCGGCGAAAAGCTCATCCTGCCCGCCAAAACAGGCACCCACCTGCAGTTTGCTTGACTCGTCAATGCCTTGGATGTGACGGGCCTCACGTTTATCAGCCCTGGGGGAGACGTGTGACGCTGGCCGCTCGCTTTCGCTGCCGCCGGGTTTGCAAATCACTGAAGGACAGAGGGTTTACGCCTGAAACACAACGTCTTACGAGTGTGATGGACATCACCGCTCAATACCGTGACAAAACCTTAATCTTTCGTGCATGTGGTGATGCTCCACACGTGGTGGCGTCCGCACGCGGCTTCACTCAGGATTTCCGGTGCCGATGCTCACAAGTTGTACCAATTGCCACACTCGCAGCAGAACGATGGCGGTTGTTGGTTTTTCAAGCTGTGCCAGGAAGTTTTTTGAAGGCGGTAATTTTGCATGAACACAAATAAGCCGGTTACGCGATCAACGTTCCATGCGGCCCCGCACATGCGGCCGGGGCTGCGAGTATTCCTGATGCTGCTGCTGGGTGCAGGCATCACCTGCGCCACGGCAATGGCCGCTCCGGCGGCCGGAGCCAAGAATCCCGACAAGCCGGCCCAGCAGGCTGCGCCTGCCACCCACGCTGAATTTGTGGGCGCCGATACGTGCGCTTCGTGCCACGAGGAGATTTCAAAGGGATTCGCGGCCAACCCTCACACCAAGATGTCCCTGATGCATGGCAATGCCAATGGCGTTACCTGCGAAAACTGCCATGGCGCGGGCAGCGAGCACGTCGCCGGCGGCGGCGATGTCACCAAAATCTTCAATCCCGCGAAGGCTTCAGCCAAAGACATCGATGCAAAGTGCCTTGGTTGCCACGCGGGTGCGCATCCTGATTTCGAGCGCTCGCAGCACGCCAAGGCCAACGTCAGTTGCATCAGTTGCCACAGCATCCACCAGAGCAAAGAAGAAACCCTGCTAAAAGCTCCACAACCTCAACTCTGCTTCCAGTGCCACAACGATGTGAAACCGCAATTTGCGCTGCCCTTCCATCACCGGGTGAACGAAGGCGCGGTCAAGTGCAGCGACTGCCATGACGTGCATGGCACATTTGAAAACAACAATCTCAGGTCGACTGCCGATCAGAATGCGATTTGCACCAGGTGCCACATGGAAAAGCGTGGACCGTTCGTCTATGAGCACGCCGCCGTCAAGGGCGAGGGCTGTCTGTCCTGCCACACGCCGCACGGTTCGCAGAATGCACGGTTGTTGAACGTACCTTCGATCAACGTTCTCTGCGCCCAGTGCCACAGCACTGTGGCCACGAACACGATCCATAACTTCACGTGGAGCCAGTCCAGCGATGTGACGCCATGTATCGATTGCCACACGATGATTCATGGTTCGAACGTCGATCAGTATCTCAAGCGCTGACGGGTTTCCTGCATGGATCGCGCACGGCGCAGGCAGGTGGCTGGGTTGTAAACAGGTTTCGGCACGACAGGTTATGAAGTGAGGCTTTTATGAATACAGGAAGTTTGAAACGGCATCTATCAGCGCGCTCAATCCGTATGGGTCTTTTGGCCGCGGGTTTAGCCATCGTAGTGCCGATGGCCGCGCGCATTGCCGTGGCTCAGGATTCGACGACAATTTCCTCGAAAATGAGTACGCCCGCGGGATACTCGGCGCACCATACCGTGGATGTGACCGGGCGCTTGGCGAACAAGGTTGGCTCTGGCGCGATGTATGATACGCTCGTTAACCTGCAGTCCGGACCCCGCGTGAGCGGCGAGCGCATCGAACTGCACAAGCTGGATTCGAATAAGAAGGCATTGGTTGACGACGCGACTATCACCGGCTCGGGCTTCGGTGGCGATCCCTACAATTTCGTCAAATTGTCGATGAGCAAGGCAAAGTTCTATGAGTTCAACGGCAATTTCCGCCGCAACCGTCAGTACTTTGACTATGACCTCCTCGGCAATCCAAATCTGCCAAACGGTCTATCGGTTCCAATCGGTTTGTCGACCGCGCCGACCGGCTACCTTGCCTGGCCACAGCCCCAGCACTCTTCGGTAATGACGAACTCGGTGCGTCGCATGACCGACACCGAACTGACACTTTATCCGCAATCGCAGTTCAGCTTGCGCCTCGGTTACTCGCAGAATATTATGCAAGGACCGTCGCTGCTGCCGGCACGCTCCGGAGGCATTCTCAAGTACAGCGCGCTGCTCGCTCAGTACCTGCGCCACTCGACAGACGAATTTACGGCCGCAATTGACTGGAAACCAGTGCAGGGCACCACCATCACTTACGAGCAGCGCTTTCTCCACTACAAGGAGAACAGCTACTTCACGCTCGACCCGAACGGATTCCTGGTGCAGGAAGCCGACGGCACCCCGGCCTACCTGGGCAACTGGGATTTGGTAAGCAATGGAGCCGTCTCGACTTCGACGAGCTTTGCGCCTTACAGCTCTGCTGCCTGCAACAGCCTTGCGACAGCCAACCAGGTTCTGTACCCGTCGCCGAATGGCGGCAGGCCGATCATCGATCCGTCCTGCGCGGTGGTCACGAGCTACCAGCGGACCAGCCCGGTTCGCACTGCTATGCCGAGCGAGACGCTTCGCTTTCAGTCGACCAGCATCAGGAATCTGGCTTTCAATGGCCAGGTTAACTACGACTGGGCGACGACGAACGTGCCAAACTACCTTGAAAATGCGTGGGGCCTCAACGGCAATGCGCGCAACGAGTACTTCTCTGCGTTGGGTAAGGCCAAGCGCGAAGTCTACAATGCTGAATTCGGCATCGTCTGGCAGACGACCAAAACCTTCAGCCTCTCCGACCAGGTGACCTTGACTTCGGTTGCCCAACCCGGAACTTCAACTGTTTCCGGTTATACCAAACTCGCGACGCCGGCCACGCCGGTCACCTCGGAAACAATCAATTACTCCGGCCCGTTAACCTCCACTGTAACGAACTCCGCGCTGATTACGGGTATCAGCCCCGGCAACTTCTACTCGTACTATGGCAACGAGCAGCTGACCAACAACGCGACGGCCGCCTGGACACCGACGCCGAAGACCAACTTCTCGTTGACCTACCGTTGGTCGAATCGCAATATTGGCTTAAACACCAACATCACCGCGACCTCTCCCACCCGCACGATCTTTGCGATCAACGAAAACGGCGGCATCTTCAACGCGGCCTATCGGGTAACCCAAAATTGGGACATCAACGGTACGGTTGAGGCCATCTACGACGACAACGCTTTCACGGCGATGTCCCCTCGGAGCGTGCGCCGCTACCGCATCCACACCAAATTCCGTCCCGAGAAGTGGGCCCTCTTTACGGCGGCCTTCAATGACTTGGAGCGGCACAACAACACCAACAACACGGGAACGGCTCCGCTATACGGTCCATTGAATCACGTCGATGAGAACCGCGTAGCCAGCGTGACTGGAATGCTGACGCCGAACGAGCACATTGCCATCGATTTCGACTACGCGTATAGCCTGGTCCATACGGCCACCAACATCTGCTATACCGCGCAGGACAGCGGATTCCTGACCGGCAACACCAGCCCGTATTTTGCAGGCGCAGCTTCTGTCAGTTCTTCAGGCGCCCCGTGGACTTGCCCCACGAGCGCCACCAACTTCACCCCGACCCAGTGGGCGGCCCGCGCATTTATGAACGCTCCCTCGCAGTACGGTTCACTAGGCCTGGCAGTCACTCCTGTCGACAAGGTGAACCTCAGCGCTGGTTACCGGATGAACTCGTCGGATGGCAGCCAATTCTTTACTGACGCCCGCGCAGTCAACGGCGCCCTTAACTCGAATTACCAGACGCCCTATGCCAGCGTCGACTGGAAGGTTCGTCCCGACCTGGTCTGGAAGGTGGAGTACAACTACTTCGGCTACGGTGAAGGTGGTCCATCAGGCGCGCAATACTGCACGATGAACTCCGTCGCCACGGTGACATCAGCCAACATCGTGCCATGCGCCTCGTTAGCGGTCTCGACCGGCATGAACTCTTCGTCGGCTGGCATGACCGCGCCGCGTAACTTCCACGCCAACAACGTAACACTTGGCGTGCATTACGAGTTCTGACGCGGGAAAGTTGCAGCGTCGGATTATGTGGGGTGGGCAGAGCCGGAAACAATTGACGTCCACCCCGCATTAAGAATTCTGCCGGGCTCCGTGCTTCAGTTGATTGCCGTCCCGGCTTCAGGGTGTTTGAAAACTCCTGGAGAAAGCCGCACGCGACAGCGATTGCCACGCGCAGACTGGCCGGGAACATCATTCGGGAGTAGTGCGATGAGCAAGTCGATTCGTTCTTATAGCACG
>Ga0335085_10000723_pt1 | contig 85827 bp, 85 predicted proteins | sample Lox_Sample_45_FD_206712 | JGI IMG/M metagenome (GOLD analysis project Ga0335085, IMG submission 206712) | Soil microbial communities from Loxahatchee National Wildlife Refuge, Florida, United States - Lox_Sample_4.5 | ecosystem: Environmental > Terrestrial > Soil > Wetlands | place: USA... | reverse complement strand
TGGAGGAGCGCAAGCTATAGCCGCAATGGCTCTAGGATCTGATCTGATTCACAAGGTTGACATTGTTGTTGGGCCTGGTAACGAATATGTCACGGAAGCCAAAAGGCAACTGAGCATGGCTGGCAAGGTCCTAATCGATGGACTTGCCGGTCCGACTGAATTACTGGTAATTGCAGATGAAAGCGCTAAATCCGAGTATATCGCAGAAGATTTGATTTCACAGGCTGAGCATGGAAACCGAACCTTATGCGGAGTTGCGACCACTTCCGAGGAAATTCTGAGGTCTGTTCTGGAGGCAGTTTCATCCAAGGTTTCAGACCGGCCCAGAATGGAATTCATTTCAAAGTCAGTATTTTTTGGAGTGCTCGCCTCAAATGAAGCTCTGTTGATAGAATTTTCTCGACTGTTCTCTCCCGAACACCTCGAAGTCATGACTATCGATTCGAAAAAGTTTGCAAGGAAGATTTCCTCAAATGCGGGTCTTGTTCTCTTGGGAGATTACGCCCCCTGCTCCTCATCGGATTATATTGTCGGAACAAATCACATCCTTCCCACCGGGGGAGAGGCCGCGTTTCACTCCGGATTGTCAGTGTCACGCTTTCTTAAGAGAAGCACTATGGTTAGTGGAAACTCGGACACTCTTCGCAAGGGTTCTCGATTTATTTCGACACTGGCTATGATGGAAGGCTTTCCAAACCATGCTGCTGCGCCCCTTTCGCGGTTTGTGAGGAGGAAAGCCAGGTGACCGCTTCAGAGGCTCGCTACAGGCAATCCTTGTCCAGAATCGACTACGACCGGAAAAATCTTCTAAGAATGAATCTGAACGAGAATATCGTGTTTCCTAGAAATGTGATGCGCTCTATTCTAGCTAAGTGTACCGATGAGTATGATCCGCGCATTTATCCTCCTGCAATTGATGAGGGTGAATCGCTTGTTCTGAATAGGGAAATCGCCAATTACTGTGGATGTTCCTCGAACTCCGTTGCAATTGGAGTTGGTGCTGATCAGTTGATCGATCTCATCTTCAGAATGGAACTTAGAAGGTCTTCCGACTCGGCACTGATCGTATCTCCTACATTTTCCATGTACTCGATTTTTGCAAAGAGGCAGAAGAGGAGCTTTCAGGAACTATTCGTAAATCCGTCAACAGATCAAGAACCGTTTTCCCTGCCAGTATCCGATTTGAAGAGTGCATGGGGGGAAAAAAAATACCGAATCCTAGTTCTTGTTTCGCCTAACAATCCCACTGGGGTCCAATATCCTTTGGAAACAGTGAAAGAGATTCTAGAGTCTCAGCCCGACAAAACCGTTTTGCTGGACGAGGCATATGTCGAGTATGCAGATTACGACGGTGCAAAACAACTGCTTAAATCTTACAAGAATCTCGTGATACTTCGGACTTTTTCCAAAGCGTTCGGCCTGGCATCGCTCCGACTGGGCTACATACTTTCCTCGAAGAATGAGTTTATCAGAGATTTCGACGATTGGTATCAGTACCCGTATCCGATCACGGGTCTGACGATTTCGATGGCGATTGAACTTCTAAGAAGGAAAGAGACAGTTTTGCTTTGGGCGCGCAAGACAAGGGAATTTCGCGATGAGCTGATAAGGTCGCTTCAAAAGTTCGAAGGGACAATCAAAGTTTTCCCAAGGTCCAATACGAATTTCGTTCTGGTCCAGGCTAAGCGCGCCAAGAAGATCTCAGATGATCTTCTTTCAAGTTATGCAATCGCAGTAAAGTATCTGCCCGAATTAGGAAAGGAGAGAGAGTTTCTCCGATTCACCGTCGGCCCGGCGGACGCAAACAGAAGATTGCTCTTTGCTCTTAAGAGAGTTATCGAAAATTGAAAGAAAGATCTGCGACAGTTGAAACAAAGACAAAGGAGACACTAATCCGGGTGTCTGTGAATTTGGACGGAACTGGTGTGCACCAAGTGTCGACTGGAACGAAATTTCTCGATCATATGGTGTCCTCGTTTTCAACTCACAGCCTGATTGACCTTGAGGTTAAAGCGAGCGGCGATTTGACTCACCACGTGGTAGAGGACACTGCACTTGCCATTGGAAAGTGCATTTCAGACGCCCTCGGAGATCGAGCAGGAATTAGGAGGTTTGGAACTGCCTATGTACCGATGGACGAAGCTCTTGCGTTTGCTTCAATCGACCTCGTGAAAAGGCGCTATTTTGTCGCATCCAACTTTGAGATAAAGCGCGATTTTGTTGAAGATCTAGCGCGGGAGGATGCTCAGCACTTTTTTTCATCTTTGTGTGATTCTCTCCAGTGTACGATGCACCTGCGGATCGAGTATGGAACAAACGATCACCACAAGATAGAGGCCTGTTTCAAGGCCATCGCAATTGCGCTAAGGACCGCTGTTGAAAGGGATCCTCGAAGATTAAGGTCCATCCCTAGTTCGAAAGGATCGATGTGAAATGTGCGCCCTAATTCAGATTCTTGACTATGGATCTGGCAATCTTTTCAGTATAACCAAAGCTCTCAAAAAAGTCGCTCCCAATATACTTGTCAGGGTTTCTCAGGACTATAAAGCAGGTAAGATCGATGGATTAATCCTGCCGGGCGTTGGTAGTTTTACCTCTGCCCAGGAAATACTTGACCTCTGTAGGAAGGAGATTTTAGAAGACGTTCAATCTGGATTGCCTGTTCTCGGGATCTGTCTCGGAATGCAACTCATGTTTGAAAAAAGCGAAGAGGGACCGGGAACCGGGCTGAGAATTTTTCAAGGAAAAGTCGTGCGTTTTAGAAAGAAAAAAGGTTTGAAGGTGCCGCACATGGGCTGGAACCGGGTGAATCTCTCGGCGAGTGACTCCAAGTTCTCCACCGGCCTCAAAAATGGGGGTTGGGCTTATTTTGCGCACTCGTATTATCCTCTTCCCAAGAAAAGCTTGGGAATCGTTCTCGGAAAAACCAGCGTGAGCGGGATTTCTTTTCCATCAATCATAGAACGGGAGAATGTCGTAGGCACTCAGTATCATCCTGAAAAATCAGGGGAGTTTGGCCAAAAGTTGCTGGGAATATTCGCAGATTCGGTAACGAGCTTTGGCAAAGCGAGGAGTCAAAACAGTTGACATTAGTTGTTCCAGCAGTCGACCTCCTTGATGGTAACGTTGTTCGACTAGAGCAAGGAGATCTAAAACGGTCGAACGTTTATTCTAATGATCCGATCAAGGTTGTGAAAGAGTTTGCCGAAAACGGAGCTTCCTTGATTCACTTGGTTGATCTGAACGCGGCAGTTCGATCTGATCCGATGCGCAATGAAATGACGATCAACGCGATTTTACAAAACGTCAATAACTCAAAGTTCCAAATTGCAGGCGGAATAAGGAGTGTTGAAACGGCGATCTCTCTGATAAGTAAGGGTGCAGGCAGAATCGTCCTAGGATCAGTCGCTTACCTTTCTCTAGAAACTGCATTGAAGATTTTGGAATCAATAGGATCATCGAAAACTGTTCTTGCATTAGACTATGACCGAGAAGGTAGGGTCAAAACGCATGGTTGGAAAAAAAATGAAAATGAGACCACAAGTAAAGCCCTAGCGAGGTTTTCCAAGCTCGGTTTTGAAATCTTTCTCCTGACCTCGATTGATAGAGACGGTCTTATGACAGGACCTGATTTGGCGGCCTTGAAAGAATTCAAAAATATCGCTGGAAGCAACTGCGAAATCATTGCAAGCGGAGGAGTTGCGACAGTTGAGGACCTGACTCGTCTGGCGGAAATTTCAATTGACGAGGCGATAGTTGGAAAGAGCTTCTATGAGAGAAAAATCCCTCTTTCTATACTCAAACACGGCGGCAGGATAAATTGACTCTCGCGCGAAGAATAATCCCCTGTCTCGATGTCAAAGAATCCAGGGTTGTGAAAGGAATAAAGTTTGAATCGCTAAAATCTGCTGGCGACCCTGTAGAACTGGCCAAAAAGTATCGCGACGATGGGGCGGATGAGTTGATGTTTCTGGACATATCCGCGTCCCAGGAAAAAAGAAAGACCAAGGTGCAGCTTGCAAGAAAGGTTGCTTGCGAACTCGATATTCCGTTCACGATAGGAGGCGGAATAGCGTCGGTTGAGGACGCTCGGGCAGTACTTTCAAACGGAGCTGACAAGGTTAGCATCAATACTTCGGCAGTTCATAATCCAAGTATTATTTCGGAGCTCGCCGATCAATTCGGCAGCCAGTGCGTTGTCATTGCAATAGATGCCAAACGAAGTGGTACAACTGAATCTGGCTTTACTGTCTGCACCTACGGGGGAAAAAAAGACGAAAACCTGGATGCAGTTACTTGGTCAAAAGAAGCTGAAAAATTAGGCGCGGGCGAAATTCTTCTGACTTCGATAGATCGCGATGGTACCAAACTTGGATACGACCTTGAGTTAACGCACGCGATAGTCTCTAAAACCACGATTCCCGTGATAGCAAGTGGAGGCTGCGGTAAGATTTCCGATTTTGAAGAGATTCTAAGAGGCAGGAACTGCGCTGATGCGGCACTTGCGGCTTCGATATTTCATTATGGAATTTTTACGATTGGTCAGGTAAAGCGGTGGCTACGTGAAAGAAAAATTGAGGTTAGGTTATGACAGATCAAGCATCAGCGGAGAAGTTCGAAGAATTCCTGAAAACGATAGACTTTGGGAAAGGCGACGGTCTTGTACCAGTGATAGTACAGGACCAGAAAACGAAAGATGTCCTGATGCTCGCGTATGCAAACGCAGAGGCGCTTTCTCTTTCGTTCACAACCGGAGAAGCGCATTACTGGAGCCGGTCAAGGAAATCACTCTGGAAGAAAGGGGAAACCTCTGGACACTTGCAAAAGATCAAAGAGATCAAAAAAGACTGCGACGCGGATACAATCCTGTATGTTGTGGATCAAATCGGAGTTGCCTGCCACACGGGGACCTGGTCCTGCTTTGATACGCGTGACTCGAAATAAACTGACAATTTAATCATCGTCATCGCCGAGGAACGCCATACTCGTCCCGTTGGCGTTGAATGAAAGAGGAGCCAGGATGCCACCCGGATTTTCGTTCACAGTACAGTGCTGATCCGAGAAAAGGCATGCTTGAATCGCTGAATAGTCCTGGGAAGAGAGCGGGTATGAGTAGGCTGGAATAGGGTTCTGCGCGAAATCGAACGAGTTTAGCATGTTGTTCGATACTGCGTCCTGCGTTCCGAGTGAGGGTAGTCCAAACGTCCATTCGATGAACCGCAGCATTGAGCCAAACGAGTAGGTTGTGTTATCGATGAAGTGTGGTTTGGCGTACGGCGAGATCACTATGGCCGGCGCTCTAAATCCAAGACCGTACTGAGGAACGACCGGCGGCACGACGTTGTCGTAAAATCCACCGTAATCATCCCAGGTAACGATTATCGCAGTGTTGGGCCAGTACTGACTTGCCATAATCGTATTGACTACCTCGCCGATCCAGAACTCGCCGTTAGTGACGTTTGCCGGGGAGTGATCGCTAATAGCTCCTGCCGGAATCACCCATGAGACCTGCGGGAGATTGCCATCACGAGTGTCGTTGAGTATCTGTCCCCGCCAAACAAAATTGTTGTAGTAAGCTGGCGAATAGGAAGAATTTTTCGAACCAAGGGTGTTCCAGTAGTCGAAGGCTCCACCCCCGAGGATCGCCTTCGAAAGAGATGTCGTCAGCGGGGCATCGTAATACTTCCACGTCAGACCTGAATTTGATAGAAGGTCAACGATGGTTTGGATTGGCTGGGCCTCGTTGATGTAGGTGCACGTGGACATTGTGAGCGTTCCAAACGGCCCTACGCAGTTTGCCTTTTCTTGCTGGCTGGTCTCGAAGATTGAAACCTGCGGCGAGGTGCCCGCTACCATGTACCAGTGGTTGGGCTGGCTGTAGCTCTTAACAGAACTGAAGAACATGTCGTCCAGAGTGTAATGCGAGGCATATGACCAGATTACTGGAAGCGTCTCATTGTTGTAGTAGCTCATCGGCCCAATGTTGTTACCGCCGGCCTCCTGAATGAATCCATCCATCTTGCCTTTGTCGTATGCAATCTGCGAAGCGTTGTAAGTGTGAGGCAAGTCTGGGTTTGTGATTGGATTGGTGGTAAGATACGGACGAACGCAACCCGAGGAGGGATTATTCGGACTGTATGGAACGCACGTGTTCGCGGGAATTCCAATCGCACCCGGAAAACTCCCGAAAAAGTTGTCGAACGCCCTGTTTTCTTGCATGATTATTAAAATGTGCTGAATCGGATTCTCAGACGCTGAAGAGAATGTACTCGAATTGGTTGACATAGAAGAATTCAAGGTCGAAGCGGTTGTCGATATTGTAGTAGAGCTTGATGAAATCAGAGTTGTAGAAAGCAAAGTTGGTGATGAAGATGAGCCGGTAAATGATTGAGCAGTCAGTGTCGAAGAAAAAGACTGAGCTGCAGATGTTGTTGATGTAGAATTGGGCTTTGACAAGCTTGAAAGATAAATCGTCCCGGCACTTGCAACGATGATTATCGCAGCAAGAATTATGGTGATTGCAGCTCTGGTTATGGCGCGGGCTTTTTTCTCGCGATCAATCACCAAGTTAGATCGAGAGTAGTTGAAACACCTGATCTTGATAAGTTTTGAAATAGCTGCGGATTGATCGCGTCGTTGAAAAAGAAGCTTAGTTTTCCAAAGTCGTAACTACGGGTACTAGATCCTTCAGTATCGATTTTTCAGATATCTTTCGTGAGCGACACTGAACGCTGATTCGGTGAGATCTTCTGCTACACTCCGAGGAATCAGAAATACTGCTTGAGCGTAGCTTATCGCCTGCTCGGTATCAATCGTCCACTTTTCAGGAAAACTCCTGATACTGGACAGCTTCTCTCTTTCAATCCATTGAACTAAGCCCAAAATCGCGCGCTCTTTCTCTTCTTGTTTCACTTCTATTATTCGTACTCTTTGGATGTTCAATAAGATCGAGAATCCAGCGGGTTAAATAATTATTGAGAAGCTTTGGTATCCTGTCATTTGGAGCTTGCTATTCGGAACGAATTCTTCAGTTCTTGACTTGTGTAGCTCAGCGTCGAGGTCTATCGATTTCCTGAAAGAGTGGAGAAGATTTCTTGGCTCGTGAAATTAATTCTTGAATGTTCGTGACCTTGTTAATCACGACGTATGGGAGATAGAATTCACGCTCCAAGAACTTTGGGAGTAACCCAGGCGGAAGTTTTTCTTCATTTAACCCAATCAAAATTGTTGCTTCGATGTTACGTTTTGTAAGCTTTGGAGCTTGGAAAAAGTCGTCGGGACGAGCGATGTCGAGCTCTGACTTGCTCAACGGCGCACCCAGCTTTCTGATCCTCTTTAATTCTCTTACGAAACTCCTACCGTGAACGCTTTTTTTTATCCACCAAAGTTTTGCGTGGACCATTTCGTGAGCAAGAGTCTGACTGGTTGCATTTGTCGAGATACCGGAACGAATGTAGATCTTTCGATCAGAAGTAGAGCAATAGCCGGCACCAACGTGGGAAAAATTCTTCGATTTAGTACAAATCAACACTTGATATCGCGGTAGATTTCCTCGAAAATATTTGGCGTTAAAACTTTGAAAGGTTTCCTCTAATCCCGGATCCCTCTTGCAAAAGCTCTTCACGAACGGATTGAACTGGTCTCTCACTCGTTTTTCTTCGTCCGCATGTCAGACGTGACATTTGGCGGCAAAATGAATATCGGTTTGGATTGACTAGTGAAGAAGGAGATGTTTTAGGTCACTGACAGGCCGAGTGAACTGCCTTTTACGAGAGCTGAGTATTCCTCCCATACCTTTTTCATTTCTAATCGAAGCTCGTTCAATCGATTCTCGTAACGCGCTCTGTTTTTCTTATCCGACGGTTGCACAAGAGCAAAGGAAATTTCCGAGATTTCATCGCAGCACTTTACAGCTACCGATTCCAATAACCACAATTTCTCTTCGAGTCTCTTTCTAGTTGCGCTGTCCAATTCCGATCCGAATTCCTCAAAGACTCAAGCAGTGACATAGGTTAATTTATCGAAGATCGCTCAAATTGATCTTCTTCGGATCAAACTTGCCCTTCTCTTATCTTTTAGTCGCGAATCGGGTCTCTGTGATTCCAGTATCAAAGCACCGACTCCAAGTATGAGCGAGATGACTAGATCGTAGCCTGCGAAATAAAACCCATAATCGGCCTTCACTCCGGAAATTCCCCATGTTTGAAGAGTTTCAATTGTTTGGACCGCTGATGCAAGGAGCATGGCAACTGCCGGTGTGCCAAAGATAAGCAGGGGATGTTTCAACGCGGCGAGATTAGCTACTGTCGAAAGGGATGCTTCGATTGCGACCGGGATTGATTTCATCCTGTTCTTCCAACCTTTAGAAGGTTCGCTCGTTACTGAGTGATCTGCCGAACTTATCCGATACTCGGCGACCTTCAAACCCTGTTGTTTTGCAAAATGCAAAATGTCACTCTCCGCTACGACGCTAGTTGTACCAGCGGGCGTGATCAACGCTAGAGCTCTTTTTCCATATGCGCGAAACAGCGAGAAGGGATCCTTTATCCCATCGATTGTTTCATCCTTTGAAACTTCGTCATCCCAGCGACCATCGGTGCCGATCGCAATATCGCACTCTCCGCTCTGGACCCTTTCAAGTAGGTTGACCGCGTCCCTCGAAATAAAATCCATTTCAGGATCGACTGTCAGAAGACTCGTGGCATGAAGCCTCCTTGAGGCGAGAAAGAGTGATGTTACGGAATCGGACATACCGAGTTGTCTGGGATGCTTGATGAGTTTCGATCCGAGGGCCCTTGCAATTTCTTCGGTCGCATCGGTCGAGAAATCGTCACAGACAATTATTTCTCCACCCTCCAATGGTCGCAGAGCTAGTATCGTTTTAGCTACCGAGTCTTCGGAATTATGCGCCGGAATCCCGATTACCAGTTTCGATTCGGGAAACAACTTTTCGGATCTTACTCTACTCCTAACTATTGTAGATGAAATCTGTCCTTGATCAGCGATAGATTCGAGTATAGTGGAATCAAGTTCGAAAGGAGACTCTGTCCCGTCGTCACGCAAATTTTTTCTCCAGAAGAATTTTTCACTGTTTTTTGGCTGCGACAAGGTGTATTCTTCAGATCAGTACCGATGAACTTAGAGAACCAAAATATCTAGTTGCCGCAGGAATTCAGATTTTGGACAACGGACATGGATCTGGAATCAGAATCCAGAATCTATTGATTTTTGCTTCAATGATATCTCAATGGATGCTTTTTCAGAACCCGAGATATCTGAAATTCTCAGTCGCTGATTGCTGTTTTCCTTTTGTCAGCCGGCGAAATTTCAGGAGCTAGTTTTTTCTTTGCAAATGAAGCTGGCCAGATTGCAGTAGCATTTACAACAGCAAAAACCAAAGCAACTAGTTGGAAACCGTGAACAAACTGAGTCTTGTCCATCAAAATCGCCCCGGGAGTAGAGTAGCTGCCAATGAGCGAGTTGAGCGCGCCGTAGGGGATTACGATCGTCATCAAGAGTATCGCGACCCCGAAACTCAAGGTGTCGCCGACGTTTCCCATGGTCATTCGAAATGCAGAAGCAATTCCTCTCCTGTTTGCGGGAACTGATCCCATTATTGAGCTGATGTTAGGGGAGACCCACATGCCGCTCCCGACGCCGAGCACTGCGAGTCCAATCAAAATTACCGGAAGACTGTTGGATGATGGAGTGACAAACAAGCCAAAAATGAGGAAGGAAAGACTGCTTATCGCAATGCCGGACATAACGAAAATCCTTGAACCGTAACGATCGGACAGCCGTCCTGACAACGGAGCCGAGAAAATCAATGTCGAATCAAGTGCGAGCAGAGCCAGCCCAGTTTGCAACGGTGTCTTGTTCAGGGCGATCTGCAAGTAGAGGGAAACCATGATCATGACTCCTGACCATGCGAGAGCATTAATCATCATCACCAACGAGCCCCCTGCAAACTCTTTGATCCTGAAAAGGCTCATGTCGAGCAGTGGGCGCGATGACATTTTTCCCCTTAGCTCATAGTAAACAAAAAAGAGAGTGAGAACGAGACCCACTCCAAGCATCGGCAACCCCAACGAATAGCCGGTCAATCCGAAACTCAAGTAGGTGATTGCCAGAAGTACGAGGGCCAGGCCGGACGAAAACAAAATGAAACCAATCCAATCCATCCCGCGGTATGTGTCCTTGACCGCTGTCTCCTTCAGTCTGTAGTGTGCCCAAACTGTTCCGAAAATGCCGATTGGTATGTTGATGTAAAAGAGTGCACGCCAGTCGGCAATCGAAAGTATCACGCCCGATAGTGTTAGTCCGGTGATGGTGCCCGCCCGAAATGCAATACTGTTCAGTCCAAGAATTTTGCCCAACTCCCCTCTTGGAGTCGCGTCGGTAAGTATTGCCGCGGCATTCGAAATCATCATTGCCGATCCCAACCCCTGAACCATACGGGAGCTGATGAGTTCGAATGAGTTGAAGGATGCGGCTGCAAGGGCAGAGCCGACAGTAAATATTACGAATCCATAGTTGTAGATTTTGACTCTGCCAAAGAGGTCCGCGGTCCTACCGATAAAGAGAAGACCGACTGTTTCGGCGAGTAGGTATGCCTGAGTAATCCAGAGGAGCTCGGCAACTCCGGAATGAAGCTGGACTGCGATTGTGGGCAAACCAACCAAGACGATTCTTGCATCGACACCAGCCATTACGGTGCCCACAGTCGTTACGCTTAGAGCCACCCACTTGTACTGAATTCTTGTCAGGCCACCCGTTTTTCTTTTCGCTTCGTACTTCAGCTCGGAATCATTCGCCTACGAAGCCAGAAACCGGCGAGAATTCTCTCTACCGATGGTTATCCACTATCCTTTCGGAACTGTCTTCGACGCTGAAATAGGAACTGCTCTATTTCTTCGAATTTTCGTGCATTTTTGTTTTACGTTCCTTGCTTATAGAAGTGAAATTTCCGACCCTGATGAAGCACAATTTCTTCACTCATGTTGTTCTGCCCTTGGCTTTGCCCTAAAAGCAGGAACAAAATGACTAAGCTGGGTATTTTGCGTTTAGACTTTGACTTGTTGAATTATTGAAACCGTTCAACGAGTGCCCTTTTTGATCTCCGCAAAAAGATAGCTCGGAGTAAACGGCATCTCTCGCGCCTTGGCTCCTACTCCAGCGAGAGCATCGCAGACAGCATTCGCTATCGCGGCAGTCGCTGCAATCGCCCCCGCCTCACCTATTCCCTTTACTCCAAGAGGATTTGAGGGTGATGAGGTCACGGTCCTTATGTTATGAAATTCAGGAATGTCCTCCGCCAGAGGTATCTGGTAATCCAAGAACGAACTCGTTATCAACTGCCCTTCGTCGGAGTACTCTATTCCCTCCAGCAACGCCTGACCCAATCCTTGAACTATGCCGCCGTGGATTTGCCCCTCGACCAGCATTGGATTGATCACCTTGCCGCAGTCGTCCACGCAAGCGTACTCCAAGATCTTGGGTGTTCCGGTCTCTTTCTCAATTTCAACGACAACAACGTGAGTTCCAAAGGGAAACGTGAAATTCTTTGGGGCAAATGCGCTGAACGCAAACAGCGCTGGCTCTATTCCGTCAGGCAACTTTGCCGGTTGATAACAGTACGATGCAACATCCTGGAAGGACATCTTCTTTTCCGGACTGGTTCTTGAACGAACCGCGCCGTTTTCAAAAATGATATCTTCGGTATTTGTTTCGAGATTTTTCGCAGCCACTGCCGCCATTTTCTCTTTTATCTTGTTTGCACACATCAAAACCGCTGTTCCACCCAGCGATGCGGAACGACTACCAGCCGTAAAAGTACCCCAAGCTAGTTGTGAGGTATCGCCGTAGATTACCGAAATGTCCTCCCGGGCGACGCCGATTGAATCTGAAACGATCTGTGCCAAAGGAGTCTCGTGACCTTGGCCGTGCGGGAAGGTGCCAGAAGATACCACAACTTTACCGGAAGGATGGACGGTAATCGAAGCGGTCTGTGGGGAGTCAGGATCAAATCCGCAAATCTCCACGTAACTTGCAAGACCTATGCCGATCAGCTTCCCCGTTTCTTTCCTTGCCTGCCTTTGCATCGCCCGCCAGCTTTCGTACTTCGAATGGTCTAGTGCCTTCTGTAAAGCTCCCGCGTAGTCGCCGCTATCGTAGCTGAATCCTGTATGAATGTCGTACGGAAATGCAGATTTTTGGACGAAATTGATCATTCGGATTTCAGCAGGATCCATTCCCATGACTCGAGCAAGCTCGTCGATCGCTCGTTCAATCCCAAACGTCGCCTCGGGCCTTGCAGCACCTCTGTAGGAATCGTGAAGTACCTTGTTTGTGAAAAGCACCTTGGCTTCAGCATCATAGGTGGGGATGATGTAGGAACCTCCAAGCATCTTGATCGTGAACGTGACATCGGAGGAGTCGCCCGTAAGATAAGCACCTGCATCGCCGATCAGTCTTGCACGTAATCCCAGGATTTTCCCGTTCGCGTCGGCCGCTAGTTCAATCTCCTGAATTTGACCACGTCCGTGGGTCATCGTCTGAAAGTTCTCCGTTCTGCTTTCAATCCACTTGACTGGCATGCCTAGTTTCATTGACGCAAAGCCCGTCAGTATATCTTCCGGATACAGTGCAAGCTTTGCCCCAAAACCACCACCAACATCAGGTCCAATTACTCTTACCTTGTTTTCAGGTATTTGCAATATACGTGATAGTCCACTGCGCACGCTGAAAGGAGATTGCGTCGATATCCAGAAATTCAGGGTACCCGATGCGATTGAATATTCAGCAAGACAGGCGCGTGGTTCAAGTGGCGCAGGCGCGAGTCTCTGGTTCAGTTGTCTAACGCTGACCCTAGTGTGCGCATTCTGGAAAGCAGATTCAACATCACCGTATGTGACCCGGTCGATCATGGCCACGTTGCTCTTTAGCGAACTTTGGGCTAGTGGACTGTTGCTATCTATCGCCTTTTCGAGATCGATAACCGGCTCGAGAGGATCATAATCAATAGTAATGAGTTCTGCTGCATCCTGCGCGTGTTGCAGCGTGTCGGCGACCACGAATGCAACGGCTTCCCCATTGAAGCAGGCTTCATCTCGAGCGAGAATTGGTCTTGGAATTTTGCTCCCGTCAGACATTGTAAGCGTAGGTAGCACTAAATTTGCGGGAAGATCTGCATTTGTCAAAATTAGTTTTACACCTGGAGAGTTTAGAGCAGAAGCGACGTCAATTTTACTTATTCTTGCATGAGCGTACGGACTACGAACTACGACTGAGTTCAACAGATTTGAAAGTCTGATATCATCAACGTACTTCCCCTGCCCAGTAACAAATTTGGGATCCTCACTCCTTCTCAAGGACTTGCCAAAGAGAAGTGTGGAAGTTTCCGCCACCTCTACTGATTCTTTGAAGACTTGCTGTTGTGCGGACAATTCGAATACTTTCTTGAATTTCGCGTGACAGTTTTATGTTTTTGAGATAGAATCTGAAAGAAGCAATCCCTTTGGTTTGTCTCCTCAACCCCGCGATAGTTTGTACAAGAAAGCTCAACGGAGGTTGCGGTGAATCCAAGCCCTTTGATGGCAAACCGCGGCGGTAAGCTAACAGATGAGATGGACTAAACTGCTACAAGTTTCCCAAGATTTGTTCACGATAAGCGGTCCTGAGTGCGGTAAGTAGGTCTTTAGTGCCGAGATCCTTGATTCCTGTCTGGGCTTCCAGCTCTTTTCGAATTGCGCGTGAGACTATCGCGGCCCCGACTCCGAAGAATTGATCCACCGTTTTCACGAACAATTCAGGCTTAAGTGGAATATCATCTCGCGAGACACCGTACCACTCTCGTAGTTTGTAGTACACAACATCGTGAACATTAACACCGAAAGTGTCGAGAGCTCGGTCAAGTGAGGAGAGAAAAAGTTCTCTCCTTGACCGAGTATCCTCGTTATTCAATTTAGAACTATGCCGTCCGAATTTCCCGCAGCAAGCGATTTATCGTGGAATTACATTTTCCGTGCTAAATTCTTTCTTCGCGTCCTTCTTATCATCAAGGCGCCATACTTGGTATTGATTCCGGAATCCTAGGATAAGGAGAAACACTCCGGCAACCCTTAGGAAATTTCCTGCTATTGTGTAAATATTCGACACGTTGGGAGATCCCAATGAACCGATAATGAATGGAATTTGGGCTAATGCGAGAACGATAGCCCCGTAAGTGACAAGTTTCCATCCTCTTTCAAGCATCCCTTTTCTAAAGGACGAAAGAAGCCGGAAGACATAGTATCCTAGTGCAGAAAGCAGCATGGTCCCGATAAGGTCAACCGCAAGTTGATAGTAGTAAGGTAATGCCAAGAGATGATATCACTCCCAGAATACGGATTCTAAAATTCTCTTTCCCAGATAACTCTACTAACAGGTGTACTCCGGCTATCAGGACCGGTTCAAAGGTCCGGGCGACTACATTTCGACTCCGGAACGTTAACGCAAAGTCTAAGAAGTCGTTATGCGTGCAATTTCGACGTCGCTCTTTTTCCTATCAGCAATGTTGTCAATTAGTTGGACATACTTCCGGCTTGATTCAAGACTTCTAGAGATGGAATCTCTTTCGGGTTCTGAAAATAGTAGAAGCGAAATTACGCCACTTGAGAATTTTTTAAGTTCATTTAGTTCCTCTGAAATTGTGAAAAAAGAATGAACGAATCATAATAGTACTTCAGGTTGAAAGTCCTCCATTGATCGGGTTATTCTCCTGTAAAATAGAACCATTTCGTTAATATCTGAAATCCATTATCATAGCAATACCAAACGTAAGAAAAGGAGATTTTAGAAAATGGCCAACACCATGGAACCTCAGAAAAAAACCGATCTCAAGGTAACGATGAATGATACCATATCACAAACTCGAGAACAGCTTTCGAGACTTAGCTCGAACATTCAGGATTTTCTGTCTAGCATCAATGCAAACGTCGAAACCTCCAAATTCCTTATCGAAAAAGTAGATGACGGAACCAGAATCGATATCGAATTCAGGGCGATAATCGGCATGGAAAAAACGAAGATGTCCGATCAGGAGATGACTCACCCCGGAGTTCCACAGTAGCAAAAGATCTTTTGCCTAAGCTAGTAACTCAAGATCGCTTGTGGCTTTTCAGCTAAAGTAAAGTGGATCGAAGCGATCCACTTTGGGCGGGACGTCAAGCCTTCTTGCCATCCGCCTCCGGGCTGCAGTTTGCTGATGTTTTTTGCTGCAATACTTCATCCTCGTTCCTCTTACACCATTTTCAATTCTATCTCCGCAAAATTCACAATAGGAAAACTGATCTTTCTCCTTTCGGGTTAAATGAACCCTTTCAGAGTTTGCCTTTTTCTTTAGCAACGGTTTGATGATGATATTAGTAAAAAATTGGCTCTCTAATAAGAATTGTCGAAAAAAAATCGAAACGAAATGATAGAAAGCAAGGAAGCATCAATACTAAAACACGTATCCGATATTTATTTCTCTATCAATTCGTCAAAACTCTCTGGAGAATGGACAACAAAAGGTTCCGAAAAGTGTGTCGCAAAAAATCTATGATCCAATCGTAGTTGCCAAAATCTAAGCAGCGATCCACCAAAATGCCGACCATCCTAGTTGGCAAAATATCGATGCCTTAGCTTATGGGAAATTATCAGCTAAGCATTGTCTGCTCATATTTTCTTAACGCAGGCCGTCCTATCAAGCTTGAGATTGGTCAACTAAAAAATTCTGAATTTGAACAATAGTTAATTACTAGCATGATAGTAACAATCCCGAATCCTTTGGGAGATCATTTTTCACTTGCACCCAAGTAATCAAGAAAATGGACTAAGCAAGCTGACGGCTATATCGCTAGTCATTATCGTCATGACCATTCTGAACGGTTCGTCTACGAACACTGACGCGACTGGATTCTCCCCCTCAAAATATGTCTGTCGTAATTGGAGTAAACAGCACTGTCACCTAGGTAAACAATGATTTCACTATCCACACGGTAACAGCAAACGATGGTTCATTCGAGTCGGGGGGACATTCAGCCAGGAATTAACTACACAAAGAGTTTTACTTCAGTGGGTGTCTACATTTACCATTGCTCGATCCACGCCTGGATGAAGGGAATAGTTACAGTTATGTCAAAAAATTTACAGCCGAAAAAGAGAACTAACCTTATTTGGAATGTAGTGAGGTAAGTTCGCTACTTTCAGATTTCCTGCAATAACTTAGAAAATGGTGATAACATACTCTCGAAATGAACGAACTTGATGAAAGACTGGAATCTGAAAAGATCTGGCATCGATTTATTGCAAAAACAGAAACGGTCCACACAGCTGACGCCGCAAGGGCCTCGGGGGTCGATCTCTCACAGCTAACAAAGAATTTGGTTGCAAAGACGAGAGAGGGCGAGTACGTTCTACTCATAATCCCGGGAAATGCCAGAATCGATCTGAAAAAGGTCGCAAGATTGCTCGAGGCAAGAAACGTGTCTCTCGTCCCATTTGATCAAGCAGAGAGCGTGAGTGGATATCCTCCAGGTGCTACTCCCTCTATCTTTCACAAGCAGAAAATGCGTACTATTCTGGATAGCTATCTACTAAGCAATGAGACGCTCTACTGTGGAGGCGGAACGCGAGACCAAATCATAGAGCTAAAAGTGCAAGATGTCATCCGATTGAATGGTGCCAAAGTCGCTGATATCCAGAAGAGAAACGACGAAAATCCTTCCCTGCCTTGAAAAGTGAAGAATGGGTTGGAAAAGTCGAGAGTTCTCGCTGGAAATTTCAGAGTGTAGGCGCACCATTTACGTGAAGAACCTTCTGCCGTCGGCTATTTCGGTCGCTTAGTGCTCTTGAGAATGTCTTCATGAAACTAGCGTTCAATTCAAGCGCCTTTACTCCCTCGCGGCTGAGAGAATAGAATTTTTGAGTTCGCCCGGACTGAGTTTTTCGCGTGAGAAAACCTCCCTTGTAAAGAGAGTGAAGCAACGGATAGATCGTTCCGAAGCTCACGGATATTCCAAAGTACTTCTCATAGGCCTTTTTTATCGTGTAACCGGTGGTAAACCCCTTCTTGACGAGGTAAAGAAGCTCCAGAGGTACAAGAGCTCTTCTAGAATCTACGATTTGCTGCTCCAAGGATGCGTACTGGGCTGTGGATTTAGGCATTGATGATTTAAACCCCCTATACTGATTTCCGAATTTGTCCTACATCCGAAAGTGCTAAAACAGGTAACCCGTGCCGAGCGACAAAACCATCCTTCTTTCTTTTCGATCTTTGTACTGCTTCGAAACAATTGAAGCCATGATAAATAGACTGAGATTGAAAGCAAGCTTCTGCCATAAATCTCTTCCTCATTGAATTGCAGAAATTATGTCTCATCTTAGATCAACTTTCGACATATTGCTGGCCTCAAGATTCAAAATGTCCAAATTTCTGACTTTCAATTTGTTCTGCCTTAACTTAACTGCCTCGTTGTCCGGGCCCAGAATGGCCCGGTATCGATCTAAGATCTTTGATTTGGAGACCCTTTTCGAATCTTCGAATAACAAACAGAACTCTCTTCCGGTTTGATCGAATCAACGATGGCAACAATCTCACAAGTGAGATGTTACCCCAAGCTTCGCTTATTGATTTTGGAACTCCTTTATCGTAGCGAGATTCAAAAAGCCTACAATGATCGAGCAAAGGCGAAAAGTCCGGTAACAACGCTATAGTTCAATATACACAGCAATTGATCTGAGTTAATGATCCATATCTTTCCGTTTGATGAGACAGCATCCACTGTTTCAGTTTTCTTTTTCTAAGGCGTCAATTCAAAAACGATAGTAATCGGAAGGGCCCGTGCTTGCAGTATCGTCGTAACGAGGAAATCTCGATACTTTTTCTTGCCATTCTCGTATTGCTAATGGTCGGTATCATCTACTATAATCAGAACGAGACTGCACCCCAAAAAGAAAATCTTGGAATATCCGTTTCGGACTTTCAAGTCATAGGTATACGATCGGTGAACTCGTCCGGCTCGTTACTCGCATTACAATTTACGATCAACGACAATACTCCTGTAGGAGGAACAATCGAGAATGCCTCGTTCGTCTTGTACGCGGACGGAAGTCTTGTCGGACGCGGGATCTTGAGCGCACCGGTAAAGGTGCCAGTACAAAGCTCTATTCTGGCGACGAGTTATTTTCTGTTGCCGCCTGCAGGAGCACTAATAGGTTCCCGGGCATACTTTCTAGATTTAGGAACTGTTTCGTGGCGCGCTGTTGGTAACGCATTGGTGGTTGAATCTCTAGTCGGGACTTTCAAAATGCACTTCAACTGCACTTCAGTTTCTCAATCCGGCTCTATTTCGTGCAACTATTTGCTGAATTGACGATCAGGATGGATCCGGACAACAAATCCATTTTCGATTGGGATCGGCTCGCGACCATGGGCAGATATATACGAAGCCCAAGTGTGATTTCCACCTAATTTGAATCGCGATTCTGAGCTTCCCGGTCTCAAGAACCGTGACACGTTCTTTCCAAAAGAGGTTATGACTTACCTCAACAAACCAGGGGCCAACCTGTTTCAACTTGCGATTCAATTAAGAGACGTTCCAGGTGCTCTTGGCGATCTTACGATACTATTAGGCAAGTCAGGCATAAACATCCTCGGCGGAATTGTCTGTCCTCCGAAAAGTGATACACCGGGCGACACACCCTTCCGGATGCTTGAAGTTTTCGTTGAATCAAGCGATCGTGAGCTCTCCACGTCTTCAATCGAGAGATTGATCGAATCCTGTCCCTACACCTATGAAGTCAAGGTAAGGCGCTCAAGAGATGGCTTGATCGTGGACTCCATGAGTTTCCCGCTCCGTCTTGATCAGGGACAGCGGGCAATTCTCATTAGAAAAGATGTCATCTCTGCTAGTATGAGAGAGGTTCGACAAGTGTTCAGCACAGGGGGTGACGTGATGTTGTACAAGCAAGGGTATGCCGCTGGGAAGAGTGATGCGGAAGAGTTGATCCGAATTTTTGGGGAAGAAAGTATCTTAGAGAAGCTTGAGGAATTGGTGAATCTGTACTCCTCTCTTGGCTGGGGACGGGCAAGAATCACGAGTGTGGATTTTGAGGCCCTCTCTGCGAAAATCAAGGTTGATCAAAGCTTCGAATGTATGTCTCAATCTTCTACAAAACCATACAGTCAGTTCCTCAGAGGACATCTCGCCGGACTTACCTCAGGTGTACTTTCAATCGAGATGAAATGCGAAGAGATAGCTTGCGCTGCTGTAGGAAATCCAGCGTGTGAATTCCTCCTCCAGATCTCATGAGCCAAAAATTTTGAGATTTTCCCGCGTTTTCATCTGGAAATAGCATATCTCGATATCCGATCTGTCGGGCCCCGAGACGTAGACTTTTATCCCGCCCTTCGAGTCCCTGAAGCCATGAAATTAGTCCCCAGAACTAGAACTGCCCTAATTTTACTGGCCTTGTCATTCCTCTCTCTTTTGGTCGTTGGGACAGCCGCATCCACCTTTTCAGCGGCAGCAATTGGCCTTGGGCCTTCAATTTCGGTAGGTCCAAATCCGGCAGAAATGGCATTTGACACAAAAGACAACTCAATTTTTGTTGTAGTGGGAGGTTCCGGGTCGGGAACGGCATCTGTTACTGACATCAATGGGGCAACTAACGCGATTATTAACACCCAGAAAGTAACGCAACCTGTCGATATCGCTTACAATCCAACGAACAATGAAATTTACGTGACTTCGAAGAATACTGGTGTGAGTGCCATCAATGGCGCGACCGGAAAGCTCGTTAAGAAAGTGAACGTCGCCACTAATGATTTTCGTCAAGATCTGGCTTACGATCCTACAAATGGCAATATCTATGTCGTGAATACAAATCCTGGTACGGTCTCAGTAATTAGTAGCAGCACGAATACCGTGATTTCTACTATCAAGACTGGAAGTTATCCCCAACACATAGCCTACAATCCAGCCGATGGGAACATGTACGTTTTCGTTTCCACGAAAAGTGCTCTTGCGCCATTTGTGAGCGTGATTAGCAGCTCAACCAACAAAGTTGTGAAGAAAATTCCTCTTTCATCGCCACCTGGCTCTGATCCTGCTGCAAATCTCGCATATGATCCGGCTAGTGCATCAATGCTCGTCTCGAACGATATGGGAAGTGTCTTTGTCATTAGCGGTGGCAAAGTCGCTGCAACAATTTCCGCGACTGTTCTGGGAATGACATTCAATCCGTCGAACGGCGAAATGTATGCAGTCGGTGGGGGTTTGGTTTATGCGATCAGTTCAACGAACTCGATTGTTTCCACCATAACTACCCCGGGATGCTACGTCAATCTAGCGTACGATCAGGTGAACAACGATATTTACGTCGGTGGAAGCATCGTCAATGTAATCAGCTCCTCTAACAGCTTGGTAGCGTCAGTAACTACCGGCGCTCAAGGCTTCGTACTCTTCAATCCGATTGGAGGTGATGTGATTGCCTCACTCATGGCTTCCCCCGGAAGTGTCGTTGTAATTTCGTCATCCTAGCGAAGGGATTTTGATGATAGTAGAAATGCTCCCGCCAAGCCAAGGAGCGCCATCACCGCCAGAGCGGTGAATCCAATAGAAAAGCTCCCGGTCGCGTCAAGTATCACGCCGAAAAGAAGGGGTGCGATCACAGAACCGACATTGCTCAGTGTGTTGAACACGCCAAAAGTCGTACCGGCTACAGAAAGTCCCTGTTTCGAGGCGTATGGAATGAGCGAAAAGTCAGTTGCGAAGTAAAGGTTGGCGCCAAATCCTACTCCGAAGACGAATAATGCCGCCTCGATAATTGAGCCAGACAATCCGAATAGGAAGGTGAAGACGAAAAGCAGGATCATGGAGACGGCAATCGTCAATCGGCTTCCCAAGATTCTATCGGCGATTCCACCACAGTAAGAGCCGATAATATTGGACAGACCCAGAATGGCTACAATTTCGCCAGCGGCAGAATTTGAAATACTCAATTTCGTTGTTAGAAAATCTGAACCCCATGCCAACGATCCGAAAACGATTGCGACTGACGCGAAGTTAGGTAGCATTAGTGCAAACATGTTTCTCGTGAAGATTCCCCGCCAGATGACTTTCGGACGGAGCTCTGAACTCGCCCTTGATCGGGTACCGGCCCATTTAGCCGGGAAGAGCAGGAGAAAGGCAGTGAGCAGCGAATAAACGACGGTTGCAATCAGCGGTGGCCTCCAGTTTATCCCCAAAATCAAAAGCGGTAGTACTGAAGACCCCACAAGTTGGCCGACGCCGTTTGCCGAACCAAAAAGCCCCATCGCCCGCCCAAGCTCGTTTCTCGGAAATGTCTGGGACAGCAATCGGACCATGGAGGGAAAAACGACTCCACCAGAAGCCCCCGCAACAACACGTGAGGCATATATCGCATCCGCTGATCCGCCGAAGAGGAAAATTAGGGGTGCGAGTGACATGACAAATGTTGCTGCGGCAAGACTTCGTGCGGCTCCGAATCGATCTGCGAGGTAGCCTCCGGGAATTTGCATAGAAGCGTACGGAACAAAGTAAAATGAAGTTACAAGTCCAGTCTGAGAATTATTCAATCCAAACTGATTTGCTACTAATCTAGAAATGGGTGGGAAATCCAGGTTCGATAGGACGAACGCCACAGTTGCTGCGATGACTATGACGAGGACGTACCATCTCTTTTCGACAAGAGTAGTTCCGTAATTTAACAAATCTCTTGTGAACCGAATCCCGACGGGGGTCTTTCATCTCTTTGGGTGAGTAGAAAAAAGAATCTGTGAAATCATTCCCAGTTTCTCACATGCACGAAATTCTTGCGTGATCTTCGAAAGTTATGGAAAACGATTCCTTTTGGGAAATATTACATCATCTGACTAAATTAACCTGACCCGGTTGCCAAATCACGCTCACTCGTTACTCTCGTTAGCAAGCAGCGTCAACCTGAATGTCGAGAATTTCTTGGAACGACGCTGGCCCGAGTTGGTGGCGTTCATTTTCCCTTTCCTAGTTTATCTTCTCACTTTGAACTCGGGCGGCGGGCAGTCCGGAAACATCGTCGGGATGCAGTCATCAATAATTCAAATGCATTCTCTCAACATAGTGCAAAGTGGAATCGATCTTGTATCTTATCACGGGAAATTGTACAGCGTCTACGCACCCGGGCTCGGTTTTCTGAGTCTGCCTTTTTCGCTTTTGGGTTTCATGAATTACAGTTTGTTCCTCGGCTATACGGAAAATGCAGCCATCGCGGATGAAATATTTGTTTCAATTTGCGCTGCAATGACGGGGATTATTGTGTATAGATTTTGTCGATTTTATTGCGGAAGAATCCCGAGCCTTGCAACAAGCATGGCACTTACCCTTGGAACAAGCGTTCTTCCGTTTGCGGTAAGTGTTTTTCCTCACGACGTCTCCTTGTTATTCTCCTGCACCGCAGTCTACCTGGTGGTCCTCAACGCAAGGACCACAGCTCAAAGAGATTCGACCCTGATTCTAGCCGGAATATCACTTGGGATTGCCGCGCTGACCGAATACGCTTCGGCGTTATTTGTGGTCCCACTTTTTCTCTACATCTTGTTCGAAAAGAAACGAATACGCAGGGTCGTGTCCGCTCTAATGTTCGCATCTTTCTTTGTAATTATCGGAGTGGGCCTAAATCTCTTGTACAATTATGAATTATTTGGAAATGCACTTGTGTTTCCACAGATGCTTTTTGCTTATGGCGTTCACTTCACACTTGGCATCGATTTAGCTGAACATTTGTTATTCTATTTGGTGAGTCCGTTCAGGGGAGTACTTTTCCTCTCGCCGATCTTGATTTTAGGGGTTATCGGCTTAGGAAGAATGATCAATTCACCTTCTTCGAGGGCAGACGCGGCTCTGTTTACAGCATTATTCCTTTCAATTGCAATTTATTATTCAGCCTGGCAAGGTTGGGACGGTGCATGGGCATACGGGCCTCGGTTTCTGATAATCGGATTGCCATACCTTGCCATCCCGATATCGGTGTTGATCTCGAAGAACCAATTGAATTACACGTTCTTGATTCTATTTTCTCTGAGTTCTTTTACCCAGCTAGCAGGAGCTGTGACAGGTCCGTCATCTCCGGGTCGAAATGACCCGTTGCTATTTCAGCTCACCTCGTACGCGTTGCCAAATCTTCTCAAGGGTTCAACTGCAACTCTTTTGATCGGGACGAATACTCCGTTCGTCGCAGTTCTTTTCTTTCTATCGCTTTTCTTGGTCATCTTTTTGTCTCTGTTTGAAATTGTCTCCAGACCGAGGGTTGATGAAAGGTCTGAAAGTAAGACCATATCTGTTGAATATACTATCTAATCACTTGTTAATCTGAAATTCATGGACTCCACGAGTTGATTTCCCAACTCTCGACAGCTTTTTGATGATAAAGTTCAGAGATTTCTGAATTAGTCAACAGGCCAAATATTCATAATAATCAACAATGCTCCTCATACTCTTTCAGTAATTGCGGATCTTTTGATGTGGGATAACGAGCGTTACTCTTCAATTCGCGGACTGCAAGGAGATGCCGGATCTTTGGAATTACAGGACGAGGCTGATTTGCAGGGTTTTGACATCTCTTTTCTTGATTTGATTGTACTCTATCTCTTAGATCACGCACCAATGAGTGGTTACGCGTTGAAAAGGAAACTGACCACACAGTTTCATCTGAGGACAAGTTACGGCACTCTCTACCCAAGATTGAAGTTGTTCCAGAAGAAAGGAATTGTCAGAATAGTTCCCACAATGCAAATCTCCTCTACTAGAAGTTCAGGAATAAACTACGAACTAACACCCTTGGGTAAGAAATTATTATCTAACGGCCTTGTAACTTTTGATGGTTTTTTGCAAAAGATCAGACCCTCCCTGGTTGGATAAAGGGTTCCTTCCGTACTAAGAAAGATACACGTTCCCCGCGCTTACTTCGAGCTTCGAATGAGAGTTGTCCAAGGTATCCATCGCTCTTGGTGAAGTAATCATTACAACGTACTCGTCACCGCACCTAGAGCACGTAAATCTCGAAATCATTCCCACTGGGGTCTTATCAGAACTCATCGATTGCCATTCGTGGGATTGAAGAAGTAATTTGATCTCTTCAGGATTTCTGCAATCTATTGAACTAAAATTCATGCACATTTTTTTCAGCTACACGCTCTCTGATTGAGGTTTTGCATATTTCACTTAGATTAATCCTTCGATCTTTTGGTATCGAATTACATTAGTAGCAGGTATTGATAGGAGATTTCTTCTTTTTCAGAGAACGTGTCGTGCTCCTCTGAAATCTACCCCCGACATCGTGACCGGAACTCCTTCTAGTCTTGCTTTTTGCATCAGTCCTTCTTTCGTTGCGACAACACCAAGCATCGACTCGATACAATAAATTAGGGCGCCGCTCGCCCAGGCTTGTGGAGAATTGGCTGCGGGATAAGGAATCGGTCTGGAGTGTTCTCTTCTTGAATAGCCTGCAAAAAGTTCCGGAAGTCGGTTCTCTGGGAAGGAACTCGCGGCGTCAATGAGACAGGTGGCGATTTCATAAGCCTCGTTCAGAAAGCCGTACTTTGAAAGTCCCTTGCAAATTATTGAATTGTCATGTGGCCAGACGGTCCCGTTGTGATAAGATAGTGGATCGTATCTCGCCATCCGCGAAGAGAGAGTTCGAACACCCCATCCACTGAACATTTCATCTCCCAGGAGCCGTTTTGCAATGTAAACTGCCTTGTCATTGTCGACTATACCTGTCCACAGACAGTGTCCGGGATTTGAGGAAATTGAATCGACGCGATTTTTCTCGCCGTCGAGCGCTATTGCAAAGAATTGTTTTTTGGGCATCCAGAAGGAAGAGTTGAATCTTTGTTTCAGCTCGCTTGCTTCAGCCCCAACTTTCTCAGCTTTTGAAGAATCACCAAGCGCTCCGTAAAGTTCAGCCATTAGGGTCTTTGCCGCAAAGACATATCCCTGTACTTCACAAAGAGCAATCGGCGCTCTGGCTAGTTCGCCGGATTCAAACGAAACAGAATCTTCCGAATCCTTCCAGCCTTGGTTTCTCAGTCCATTTTTCTGGTTCCCTTTGTATTCAACAAATCCGTCACCGTCTATGTCTCCATAGTTGTCAATCCAAGTTAGAGCTTTTTCGCCGGCTCGAATGTATCGTCGCAAGAAATTCAGATCGCCAGTCCAGATGAACGCTTCGTAGAGAAGCATCAAGAATAACGGAGTTGAATCGACACTTCCATAATACCGGGAATGGGGGACTTCCTCGAAAATCGACAATTCGCCGTGACGTACTTCGTGTGGAATCTTTCCCGGCTCCGCCTCCCGGAATGGGTCTACTTTTGTTGCTTGAAGTGAGGCTAGAGTGGCAACAGTGTTTTTCAGAAGCTCGGTCCCGAGTATTTTTGTCTGCATCGCAGAGATAGCTGAGTCTCTCCCGAAGAGGGCCATGAACCAAGGTAAACCTGCTGCAAGAACGTGCTTCCTAGGTAAAATTTCAAGCTCGAGCGAACTCAAATCATAGATTGCCTGATAATAGGAGACTCTCAGTCCGTTGTTCTCAGTATGAATCTCAGGCATCATCATCTCTTCTAGCAATTTTCTCTCCGCTTGCTGGCGCAAGAATTTCGAGCTTGTCAGTTCAAATTTTCCGAAGGGTGTGGCCAAAACTTTGCCGACGCACTTTTTGTTTCCGGAAATCTTTCCTCCGCTAGAGCTCGGCACAACCGACACGCAAGTCTTCCAAACAGCGCCGGGAGCCAGGGTAAACTTTGTTCTAGGATGACTACCATCGACCGGGACTTTCAAGACTGATATTTCAGCTCGTCTTTCGTAATTGTCCCTGTGATAGCTGAATGAAAGCAAACCATCTTTTCTTTTTTTGTAATGAACCTCTCGATGTCTAAGCACGACGCCTCTTCTTACTTCGAAGATATCGGAGAAGTCGCTCCCGAAAGAGAAAGAAATATCGACCTTCCGATCTTGTAAAGAATTGTTCTGGATATAGATATCCTCGTGAAATCCCTTTTGGACGGAACGATCCCTAACTACGCTCAAGTGTGGAGATTCTATTGGATGTTGCTCGTGGGATGTGCAGTAGAAGCTCACGATTGATGAATCAAATCGATCCACTCCAACGGGCTGAGTTGGTTTTCCATTTATGAAAAGTATGTAGGAGGACAGAAATCGAGTATCGAAAGCATAGAAGCCCTGCATCATGCCGGGATTGATGTCGCCATTGTTTGAGCTGATGGTGAAAACAGTACCGGAGGTAGCTGTAACAGAATCCTCCGGCATTTAGCGTACGCCCTTAATTGTTGACGAAGACCTTTGGCGCAGAGTCAATCGTTTTTGAGATGATTTTCTTGTATACGGCCAGATAACTATCTGCCAGCTGAGGGACATCAAACTTGTCTAACACCAATTGTCTACATGCGTACGAGTCGATTCGATCTACTTCCTTTATGCAGGAGAGTAATTCATTGAAGCTATCAACGATGAAACCCGTTTTACCGTCCAAAATAATTTCCGGTGCGGCGCCGTTTCTGTATGCAATTACAGGAGTTCCGCACGCCAAAGCTTCGACCATGAACAGACCGAAGGGCTCAGGCCATTTCAAGGGTGCGACGAGGCATTTTGCATTAAGCATAAGCTCTTTCTTTCTCTCTGAACTAACCTCGGTCTCGCACCTTATTTTCCTTCCGTCAACGCATGGAAGGATCTTGGTCTTGAAATACTGCGGATCGGCCACATTACCGGCAAGGACTAGAGGTAGATCCAGTTTTAGCGCCGCGCGAATTGCATCTTCAGCACCCTTTTCAGGGGAGAATCTGCTGAAAAACAAAAGATAGTCGCCGCGCTTGTCATGATTGTATGGGTACTGCGAGCAATCTATGGAGTTATGGATCGCACCGACAAAACGGCTTGTCGGCAAGAATCTTCGAATCTCAGATTTGCTTATGACGTTGAACCAACCCTTGTAACGTTGGAACGCAGGTAGGTTTTCGCCCAAGAGAGGACCGTGAATTGTCGTCAAAACCGGCGTCTTGACTAGAGTCGTAGATAAAAGCCCCAAACCAAGAGTGTGGTTGTGGATGATGTCATACTCGTTTCCCCGTTCGAGGCAGGTTACAAAATTCACAGCAGTTGCGAATCGCGGATCCTGCTTTGACTTTCTCAAGTATTCCGGTACCACCGAGATGAGTTTTGCATCTGTGATAGAGTCGCCGCTAGCGTACAGGGTAACATCGTGTCCTCTTCTTACGAGCTCTTCGGTCAAGATGCTGACAACTAGCTCAATTCCTCCGTAAGCTACAGGAGGGACTCTGACTTCAACTGGGGCGACCATTGCTATTTTCAAGGCGCAAAACCTTGCTTGATTCAACGGGTAGAAGCCACCACAGCATTAATAGGAAAACTGCCTTTGATTATAGGAAATTACTCTGTATCTGACTGACTGTTCCCTTACGAAAAAATGCGATGTAATTGGAGCAAACGCCAGGGCTCGACGTTCCGAATCTTTTGCTTGATTTGAAAAGCGCAGCTTAACTAATCAGATAATCGAATCACGACGACTACGCAATTGTGAAGTAGCGTGTCTTCAATCACAAAGTATTAAGGATTTTTTCAACGTACTCTTTGGAATCAGCAGCAAGATCGACAAAGGACTTTCCTGAGATGCCGTAGCGATATGCGATCATGATTATGGGGCCGGAAAAATTTATCCCCGCGATCGTCTTCACAATCTCCTCGATATCTAATGAGCCTTTTCCCGGTACTAGATGCGAATGAAGCGAGACGATGTCAAGGTGGTCGCGAATCCAGGCTTGAACCGGCTTGATCGAGTCCGCCATGTGTATTTCAGAGAGAACACCCTGCTCGGAAGCATATCGGATCATCGAGCTCGGATCTGCCTCCATTCTTCCGGCTAGAATGTAGGTGTGAGGAACAACGTAAATGTACTTGATACTCTTGCATCCAGAGTCCTTGATGAGATCAACACAAGGATTAGATTCTTCCATAAAATCCCCAGGGTGGGGCATGAATGCCAGGTTAATCCCTTCCTCCTCTAGAATCGGTTCAAGCTCTCGCACAGATTTCGTCCAAGCTTCCGCATGGTCCAGATGATATAATGGCCTTCCGCCCATCTGGGAGTAGATCTGTTTGCAACCGAATTTCTTGCAAAGCTTGATCATTTTTGCAAACTGGGTGACTCCACGTTTGCGTACCATTTCGTATTCCGGATCTGCCGGGGAACTGGGAAGCTGTTCCATTGCTCCGGAAAGTCCAAGTGAATTCCAAGTGTTGAAAGTCACCAGATCAGTGGGCTCGAGCCCGGATTTCTCAACCTGTGAGATAACTGCATCGACGGCCTGGTCGCTGGGAATCATGCCCATCTCGATTCCCGGAAAGAGCATCGGATGGAGAGCAACATACTCAAAACCTCTGTTTTTCAGCTGTTCAAACGCATCCAGGGAATGAGCATATGCCGTTAGCTTCAATTTCTTTTGCGACATTGGGCATCCCTCATTTGCCTCACCTTTATAGCACTTTTAGAAAAGCGGAGCATCCAGTCATTCTGTCAAGTCATTTGAGTTTTGCTAAACCATAGTACAAGATTGTTCCAATCGACTCCAAAAATCGAATGAATCCAAAGTTTCCAAGAGGGGCAGAGCAGTTCAACGATCGATGTTACAGTGGTGGGCGCTGGAATCGCTGGGCTGCGCTGCGCGGAGTTGCTTGCGACCTCCGGACTGGAAGTGCTTGTTCTTGAGAAAAAGAAAGCAATTGGTGGCACTTTCGGCGAAAACATGGAGGCATTCCCAGAATATCACTATGCCAGCTTGGATATTCCGATTCCTTCAGTTCCAGTAAAACAAGTCACAATCGTTTGCGATGAAGGTAAAGAAAAAAGAAATCTGCAGATGGAATTTCAGTCTCCAGTCTTTCGGTTGGTAAAGAGGGGGAATTCTTCCGACTCGATCGATTCGCACCTGTACCGACGAGTGAAGAAAACACCCGCTCGGATTATCTTCGGTGCAAAATTTGAATCCGCTAGAATGAACCAGCCAGAGGTCATAGAAGTACGAACATCAGAAGGAGAGTCCTTTCAAAGCAAAGTACTCATTTCAGCAGACGGAGTCTTTTCCACTGTGAGAAAATTCCTCGGAATTGCAAACCTGCAGAGAACAGAAGGCGTCGGGTATATCGCGAAGGTCAAAGGTGCCAAGGTTAAGCGATCAGAAACAATTGGTGTATTCAATTACCAAAAATGGCCCGGGTCATACTGCTACATTCTTGGGTATTCCGACGAGGATTTCGCAACCGTCGGTATGACAGTTAGACCGCCCTATGCAAATGCATCTCTCGAGCATTACTTTCAAGTTCTCGTTGAATATCTCCCGGAGATTCTCGGTAATGCGAGTATAATTGAGTCTACTCGAGGATTTGTTACTCTTGGCACAAGGGATCGACCGCTCTCTGTCAATCTTGAAAAAAGTCGAGCGGATAATGTCCTTTTTATCGGTGAGGCGGGCGGTTTCCAGGATCCGACCCTCGCGTTCGGCCTTGCTCCAGCATTGATCTCTGCCGAGCTTGCGGCAAACGTGGTGGTGAAAGCAATTTCATCTAACAATCTAACGTTGCTGGATGAGTACGCCGTTAGAGCCAGAAGGGACCTCGTGAGGTATGAATCAAGAAGAGTTTCGTTCAGATACATCTTGGAAACTCTGAATGAAAGAGAGCTAGCCTCGTTCTTAGGTTACATAGCAATGCGGCCGGATAAAGTTGAAAGGGTAATGAGAACGGGAGAGTATGTTAAAAATTTCCTGCCAATGGTCGTTTTTAGCGCTTCTCGAAATCCTTCAATGCTCACTTTTCCGTTCAGATACGCAAGGATCTCTCATTCGTTGAGAAATCGGCGCACAGCTAACTCATAGTTTTTTCGGGATCGAATTTTTGATGAACTTCCGACTTTTGATTTTGAGCATAATATTCGGTATGTTGCTAGTTCTCGAGGATTTCAATGACAGCCTTACAATATCTCCGAATGTAGGCAATCTTGATCAAATCTTAGGGCATACTTTGTACCATCCGATCGAGATACTTTATCCCCTCGGCTCAATCGTAGTCTTTTTGCAGTTCGGATGGTCATGCTACAAGGATGGAAGAATAACTTTCGCCTCGAACAAAAAGATGAATCTGCAAAGCGGTCGATTCTATTTGGGAATTATAGTCTTTCTTTCTTACTTTTTCTTACTGGCCTTAGATGATTTAGACGATATCTCAAAAATTCTGAGTTTGAACATACACTTCAGTTTGAGTTATTGGTATTCAGTGGAAGCGCTGTACCTATTAGGTTCAATTATTCTCTTCATTCTATTCGGAAAAATCTGTTTCGAGCTGGGTCATCCCAATTCTAGAAGCGGTAAATGATCGCTGGCTGCACTCCGTTTCAAAAATCAAGCATCTCCTCGCTCAATTTGCCAAAACTATGAGCACACCATTTTGCATTAGGGGATGAATTGCGCAGAAAATACTGCAGTACATTCTGAATGAACCCTTCTGATTCGCCACAAAGGTGAGAGTATAGGATTGTCCCGGGCGAACGGTGACTCCGCTGTTGAAATAAGTAGTGATTGCAAAACCATGAGATTCCGATGAGGCACAGTTGAAAATATTGATGATCACCTTCTGGCCTTGGTAGACTTGAATTACGGGCCACTGGGTCGAGACGTGAAAAGCACTACCATTCATTCCCTCGTAATTGTTTCCTGGATCTGATTCGATAATAGTAAAGGTGGCCGTGGCCGCATTAATTGTAGCGTTCGCTATGCCGGGCGCTTTTTCAATAGAATTTATCGCATCACAAATGTTTGTAGTTGTCTTTGTCTGACCGTTGTCAGAAACAGAAAATGCGTAGATTCCTACAAAAGCGCCTATCAACAAAACAATTACAATAATTAGGATCAGAGTTTTCCCTGGTTTTTTGGCGCCGGTATCTAAGGGGTTATTCTTGGAATCCGGTGCGGTCACGTCAAATCAGGGAAACCCTTTTCCAAATATCAACATTGTCAGTGAAAGAGTGCCGCAGTATACAGCAAAAAGAATCCGATGCCGATTACGAGGAATATCCTCCATCCAAGAAAAGTTGGGGCAGTCTCTCCCAGCTTGAATCTCAGATTGACAGCTTCAGCTAGTCTAATAACGGCGTAGAATCCCGCAGTTACTCCGAAGGCATAGAAATAGGTCGTATCGAACGATACATTATATCCAATCGCAGCTCCTATGACCGAAGTAAAACCCAAGAGTAATCCCAGAACCGGGATGTGCCATTTTGCCTTTGGAGCGTTGCTTCTCGCAACGAATGCGGTATAGACGCAAGCGATTATTGTGCCCTCAAAGAGCTTGTGCAAGGGATAGGAGATTATCGCATTAACTCCACCAAATGCGTCAACAATGTTGCTAGTGGGTACGGCGGCAGCTGCTGATGCAAAATCCCATCCTTCACCAAGACCGTGTATCCCCATGACAGCGGCGACGCCAACCGGTATCATAATGAGCGTAGTGGCATAACTTGTCATAGATCCTCCTCTTGATTTGGTATTTTGTGTCTCAATAGATCCCGAGAAAGGCAGCGGTCTTGGAACTGCAAAATAATCAAAAATCGCAAGAGCCGCAATGCCGGCAGCAAAGGTAAGAATAAGGGAGAAATGGGACAACCCGCCAAAGGCTGAGAACGGATAAATGGCTCCATTCGAGTCAAGCGAAGCAGCGTCGCCCATTGTGTCGTAGAACCACCAAAATGTCAATCCAAAGCCCAAGGCAGCTATGTATCTTGTAGGAATCTGTCTTAGATTCGAAACTACATATAGAGCCACATAGACTGGGATTAGGGTCACCGCGAGAATCCCGAAAACGCTTAGGGCGTAACTGATCAATCCGGGCTCGTGTGGTTTTGCTAAGGCTAATGAAACTTGTGGCTCAAAACATGAACCTTGGTCAATCGGCGAACACAATTGTCTAATCGGATTGGATCAAACGAAATGATATCAGGGTAGTCAAACTAGGATCAAAACGTGAACATTGGTAATGTATTTGTTGTCGATGCCGAACCATTTTTCCTTGCGGGATTTGATAGCATATGGCTTCAATTATTGAAGGGGTTGCTAACTCTTACTTAGCCGGGGGAATTTCGGTGAGCTCACAGGTCGATTGGGGCGACGCCGTTATGCATGTCATGATTGTCCTGCTTGCAATAACTGTTTTGGCCGTTTCGCTTCTCGCTTACAATAGAACTCGAAGTAGAAGATATCTTCTTCTTTCGGTTGGATTCCTTTTCTTGCTGCTGAGTCAAGTCGCAACTCTTCTGGAGGTAGTTTTTTTTTCCAATGCATTACTGATCATTCCTTCAATAGGGTTGCATTTGTCTCATATCTTTGATTTTATGACGTTGCTGTTCTTTCTTGTCGCGATCACAAATTACGGTCAAAATCCTATTAGAAGCAGATCAACAACAGTACCGTTCAGCGGACCGGACAATCATTCCGCAATCAAAAGCCAGGCGCTGAAAAACGTAGCTAACGATTAGAAGTGGGAAGTAATCGTGTGAAGTATGTCTTAGATGACGATCATCTTCACACTTTTCATTTTGTCTTCTCGTTGAAACTCCTTCGTCATCCTTGTCACTCGCCTCGCGTCTCCTTCAACTAGAAAGAGCTCAACGCAGTTCGTTTGACCGATCTTGCTGTGAATGTGTGTCTTCACTATCTCGTCAAACTCGTGTTTCACCTTAGTGATTGGAGCCTCGTCCGACTCGTCGTGGGTAACCACAATAATCGCGTTGGCTTTTCCACTTATTGCATCCTTCTCCCTTGAATCTTCCAAAAGGAGTCGAATTGCAGCTCTCACAAGTTCAGATCTTCCGGTGAAACCCCCGTCTGTTTGCACCTCGTCCATTTCTTTTATCATTTGATCGGGGAAGGATAAGCTCACTATTGGCAATATATTGTGTCCTCGCTAATAACTCTCGTATAAGTCCGAGGTACAGAGTTATTAATCTGTTGCTATGAATTCATCAAGTATTACACGAAATTTGTATTCTCCGGGCTGCAAAGCCAGCTTATTGAGTCGTGGCGAGACTCAACCCAGCACCCCCTTTGCTCCTGCAATTGCAATTAGGACCAACCTGATGCCACTTGAATTGCCTCACGGAAACCGCAAGCCGTATATCGCAAAATTCGAGGATGTCCCGGGATGACCCACTGATGCAACGTCTTTTGGCATTCGTCGACATCTTTGTCGAGTCGCCTTACATGGATGATGTAATTGCAGAATTACAAAAACTTCCCAACATGGAAGAATTATACGAAGTCACTGGTGAATTCGATATTGTTTCGCTAGTATCTGCGGACGATATTGAGGAATTCAGAGACATACTAAAGAACCGAATCATGAAGATTAGAGGAATAAAAAGCACCGTCACTTCCGTCGTACTTCACTCGCACAAGGGCCCGCGATTTGCGGGTAATGGTAGCCAGCAGGGTCAGAGGTCAGCTGTGCAGCCTCCTGCGGCGAGTTTACGGTAGATCTTCCCGATCTAACTATCCAATATTTGGTGGACAATACTGAGGGAAATTGCTACAGTTAGTTCAGGTCGGAGACATTGCGCTTCTCCTCGCCGTAGTCCTTGTTTCAGCGTGGTTACTAGCCCCTTACATCGTTAACATCTACAAACGAAAGCCTTCTAGACTGGACCGAATATTCAATCCTGTAGAATCCGCGATTTACAAGATCTCGGGAGTTAGTCCCGACAAGGGGATGTCCTGGAAGGAGTATTTTCTCGCTGCGCTTGTGCTTAACATCTTCCAGATGGCGATTGCATTCGTCATTCTAACTTTTCAGAATGACCTACCACTGAATCCACAGAACTTTCCTGGTTTGAGTTGGGATCTCGCTTTCAACACCGTCGTGTCATTCGCCACCAATACCAACTTGCAACATTACAGTGGAGAGGCCACATTGTCTTACTTTAGTCAGATGACTGCGATTCAGTTTCTGCAGTTTACCTCTGCCGCAACCGGAATCTGTTGTGGAATTGCGATGATAAGAGGGCTAATTATCGACTCGAAGGATCTTGGAAACTTTTACGTGGATTTTGTAAGGTCCCTGACCAGGCTGTTTGTCCCGCTGTGCTTGGTCGCAGGAGTAGTTCTTCTCTGGCTGGGAATTCCACAGACGCTGAGCGGCTACACTCTGGTCAAGACCGTTGAAGGAGGTACTCAGAGTATCTTAGTGGGCCCTGTAGCATCCCTTGTAGCCATTATGCAACTGGGCACGAATGGTGGAGGGTACTACGGAGCGAACTCTGCCTATCCATTCCAGAATCCGAATCCAGCTTCAGACGTTGTTGAAATTTTCTTGATGTTGCTGATTCCCACAGCACTATGTTTTGTTTTCGGACAATACATTGGGAAGAAGAAAGAGAGCACCCCGATAATAGTTGGCGCTTATGCTCTATTCATGACAGATCTCGTGATTGCATTTATTCCCAATCCGATAGTGGTCGGTCCGGGAATTGAGACTCGTTTTGGTGGATTCATGTCAACCTTCTGGACTGTCGTCACCACCGCGGTTACAACCGGATCCGTAAATTCCTCGCTCGCAGGAAATCACCCTCTTGCAATTCTCGCTGGATTCATGGGTATGTTGATCCAGGCAACTCCGGGAGGCAAGGGCGTTGGTCTGATGTACTTGTTGATGTACGTGGTGATTACAATTTTCGTCGTTGGATTAATGTCGGGCCGTACTCCTGAGTACCTTGGAATCAAAATCAATTCGCAGGACGTAAAACTTGTCATGATCGCTTTTCTCATTCACCCCCTTGTAATTATCATACCAACAATTATTGCCTACGGAGGAGGTTTCGTCAGTGCGATTGGGTTGTCTGGAAATTCGTTGGGATTTACTCAGATACTATATGAATTCACTACTGCCGCCGCGAACAATGGATCCGATTTTCTAGGAGCGACAGCTAACACTCCATTCTTCAATGTGGCTACAGCCATTGTGATCTTTCTGGGAAGATATGCTCCTATCGCCTGCCTCTTGGCACTTTCTGGATCAATGATTGGAAGGAAAAGGGCGACGACCGAAGCGGCGATTAAGACACATACTCTGACTTTTACTGCGATTCTCGTAGCTAGCATCCTTATTCTTGTGGTGCTCACCTTCTTTCCCTTCTTGGCTCTGGGGCCGATACTTGCCTACCTGCAGCACAACATCAACTTCTATGGATTCCCTTAACGTTTAATGGAGATAGAAAATATTGAGCCAATCCACATCCACAGTCGAAAAAAACAGTGACGTGAAACCAAAGACCAACGCATCGAGCAATGAAAGCGGAAGTTTTTCGAGACTCATTATGTCTCCGAGAGTACTTCTGGACTCAATTTTACGCCTAAATCCCGTGAGGTTGATCTCAAACCCCGTAATGTTCATTGTCGAGATAACATTTTTCATCGTCCTAGCAGAGGCGCTCGCACCTCAGCTGTTCTATCCGGTCGCTAGTATCTCCGAGAGAACGTTTTACGTCGAAGTTGCCGTAATTTTGCTCCTCACGGTCTGGTTCAGTACGTTGTCGGATTCACTAGCTGAATCCCAAGCTAGAATCACTGCTAACAGTCTGAGGACGCTGGAGACTGAAGTAGTCAGCAAGAAGATAATCGAAAATTCAGATGGAGTGAGGACCTTCCTTCCCACTCCTTCAAACCAGTTGCGCAAGGGCGATCTGATATCTGTTGAGAAAAATGAGACCGTCCCCATCGATGCAGATGTTCTTGAAGGAATCGCCATGGTCGATGAATCTCTTCTGACGGGCGAGTCAACACCAGTTCGAAAAGCACCCGGCGATCAGCTGATCGGAGGCTCGAAGGTGATCAGTGATAGTCTAGTCGCAAAGGTCAGTGTTAATCCGGGCGAGACCTACATCAATCAAATGATCAAAATGGTAGAGTCTTCCAAACGGCCAAAGACTCCCAACGAGCAGGCGGTCACAATCGTCCTGATTGGCCTTACAGCGATTTTCACTATTATTATCCTCGGTTTACTGGGCCTCTCAGTCTCGCTAAGTCTGGGCGGGGATCTCTCAGTTCTGATTGCACTTTACGTCTGTCTTCTTCCAACAACTATCGGGGCACTCCTACCGGCAATCGGACTTTCCGGAATATCAAGACTGTACAAAGACAAAATTGTCGCAAAGTCAGGCCGGGCAATAGAGACCGCAGGGGACACGGACACGATCCTCTTGGACAAAACAGGGACAATCACTGTGGGAAACAGACAGGCGATAGAGTTCATACCGTTCGACAACTATACTGAAAAGGACGTAGGTGACGCCGCATTTCTATCCTCCTGGCACGACGATACGCCTGAAGGAAGAAGCATCATTCGACTCGCCTACGAAAGGGGCTCAATCCCTAGAGAACTAAATGAACTAGATGCCGCTGAGGTCTATGAATTCTCTGCAACAACTAGAACGAGCGGAGTTAAGCTTCGCAGCGGCAGCGGATTCATGCTGCCAAAAGCTGGAGAGACGAGCAGAGGTAGATATCGCAGAAAATCAGCTGATGAAGCATTCGCGGAATTTGTTGATTACAATGTTGGAAGCGAGAAGAAGAGCGACGATTCAATCGAGATCATAAAGGGAGCTCCGGACTCGATTAGGAAGATCGGTCTCGAAGTTCCACGCGAATTTCAGAAAACAATAGACGACATTTCACTTGCCGGAGATACCGCGATAGCTATTGCAAGGAATAGACAGATCATCGGTGTCATCCGTCTCAAGGACATTTTGAAGCCCGATATTAAAGAGAAGATAGTTGCTGTAAAAGTCATGGGAATAAGACCAGTCATGATTACCGGCGATCAACCCCTTACAGCGAAAAGCATTGCAAATGAAGTTGGAATCGATGAGTTCGTGCCGCAGGCGAAACCGGAAGACAAGCATGAAATTGTCCTTCGGGAGCAGGAGGAATCAAGAATCGTTGCAATGATCGGCGACGGCACAAACGACGCACCTGCCCTTGCCGTGGCGGATGTAGGTCTTGCAATGAATTCAGGCACCCAGGCGGCAAAGGAAGCGGCGAACATGGTTGATATGGAATCCAACCCTGCGAAAATCATTGACGTCGTGATGCTCGGAAAGCAACTTCTGATGACGAGAGGAGCTGTGACAGCGTTCAGCATAGCAAATGACGTGGCAAAATATTTTGCAATTGTTCCTGTGCTCTTCCTCGCGATTCCGCAATTAGAGGCCCTAAACATACTTGGTCTTGGGCTTCATAGCGCGGTACTTTCTGCTCTAATATTCAACGCGATAATTATTCCCCTTCTGATCCCAATCGCGATGCGAGGAGTAAACTTCAAGCCGGCAAGCACTATGACAATTTTTCTAAGAAACACCCTGGTTTACGGCGTTGGAGGAGTCATTGTACCTTTCGTAGGAATCAAGGCAATTGACTATTTCCTACAGTTAGTTTTCCACGTGTAGAGAAAAGAGACGAGTTAGATTGAGTAAAGATGAAAGGAATCCAAAGCAAGAGTCCAAAGTTAGACAAAACTTGCGGCCGCTGGTTGGTATAGCCCTAATTTCTCTTATCATCGGAGGACTCTTTTTCCCATTTCTGATCACAGGAATTGGACAAGCAATTTTTCCCAATCAAGCTAATGGAGATCTCGTTCAAGTGAACGGAAGAACGGTAGGATCTTACTACATTGATAACAATTTTGCGCTTCCAATATTTTTCCAGACGAGGAATGAGAGTAATCCGCAAAATATGTCAGCTTCGGGGGTGGACCCAGACATTACAGTCAATCAAGCATTAACTCAAATTCCAAGAATTAGCGCATCAACGGGAATTTCTTCGAGTGATCTAACGAGTATTGTAAACGATAACACGGAAGGGACATTCTGGATATTTGGAAGCCCGTTTGTTAACGTGCTCCACCTTAACACAATCTTAATTCAAAAATATCCAATCGTTTACAAGAATTTCACTTCATGACATGAGGCTTTCCCCGAAGCTAGCGATCTTCAGGTTCTGAGCTTGCATCCCTCTCGTGCTCTTTTGTCGGCTAAGAAAATTGAAAGTATTAGAATTGGAACGCTGATCAGGACAAGGAGGGATTGCAGGCTGATCAATGTTGTGAAATAGATTGATGATATCCCTGTCGCTATGACTATCGCAGCGGGTAAGGGGCCGCAACAGACCATTGCAGCTGCGGTAGTAACGATCGATGTCCACACCCCGCCGACCAATCCCGCGCCTTTTGGAAGAGCAGTCGCTGAGCTGGGAAGCGGATTTATCTTGAGAAGGGTACCGGCGATCAGGACTAGACCAAATAAGCTCAACATTATGATTAGGGCATTTCCATAGTCTAAGCTAATCGGAGACAGCTCAAACCAGATTGCTGTAAGCAATGGAACGCTCGTAGCTTGCCCGAGACTGAAAATCCCTGAAACAACTTCAGCGGATACGTAGGTTAGGAATCCGATAAAGCCCACGCCAAGGGACACTACCAGGAGTCTTTTGCTGCTTCCAATTTCATAGCGAGCAAAAAAGTAGTAAGCCGCGCCCAGCTCGACCCCTGCAATCAGGAACGCGGAGACGTAACTAGAAAGATACTCGACAAATGATGCGGCCAGAGAAATCGATGTCTCTTGCGCGTTGAGGTAGAGCCAGTCTGAAATCCCACCCAAGAGCAAGATCCCCATAACGACAAGAAATGCCATTCGAACTCCGACAAAAGCAATGGAAGCACCAGTCCGCGTACTTCTCAAGATTACAGATCGTCGCTCTCCTGATCTTTGGCGTCCTCTCCTTTTGCCAAATCTGCCCTCCTTTTTCTTCTGATGTCACGAATGGTCAAGGCAATAAACACTGCTGCCACAACTGCAAGCCCCGCATCTATTGATATGTCGATGTAATCTGGGCCTTTAGAGTACGCACCAAAGGGTAGCCCTGGACACTTTGCGAAAGCTTTCAGCAAGGAAGTTTCAGATTGAGCGCCGAGATATTCTGAAATGAATCGACCAAAGAGTATCCAGAGCGCAATTACCGCGGCGCTAGCAGAAACGAAAGATTTGAGCTCCACAGAAGAAACTGTGGCTGAAGATTTGGGCTGTTTCAATTTGTTACTTCTTCTCAAGAGATCTAGATCGTTTCCAAAGGAGCGCGTACACCAATCCCAAGATGACAACCAAACCGATCAAGACGAATTGAAAATTTGAGAATATCCATTGTGGCAGGTTGAATTCATTGATGACGGAGATAAATGCGATTCCAACTGATGAAGAATTTCCGGTCAAAGAAACGATCCCTACTGAGTATATGCCTGAGGGAAGCGATGCGTTGGGTGTAATCTCGGCGCTCACGAATGCTTCCCCTTTAGCCGGTAAACTCAAATTCGTCTCATTTAGCAATATTTGTTCCTTCGAAGTCGAGCCCGTAGCTGAGAAAGAGCTGGTCGTACCGAGAGAAACGGATTCCGGACTGGAAAGAAGATTTTCTATTCTAATCTCCGCGTCGACAGTCTTGCCTGACATAACGTTGTTGTTCTGGGAAAGTTGAACCGACGTTTGTAGAGGCGCGGTTGCATTACCGGGGATTTCGGCAATCTCATTAGCGCCGAAATCTGTAAACCAGAAATTTCCTTTGGAGTCAAGAGCATTCAAAACGGAATAGGCTTGCTCGGAGCCGGGAATCTTAAACTCGTCCATCTCTCCAGTAGCGGGATCCAACCTACCCACATTGTTCGAAAAATGCTCGACAAACCAGAGAAATCCTTTCGAATCAATTGCAAGAGTGGCGACTGCTGATATCGAGTAATTACCGCTCGAAGGAGTCGAAGTTGGATAGGGTTTGAAAGTAGAGTTTGATGGAATCAGCTCTATCACAGCGCTTCCACCATGCTCAGACTCCCACACATTCCCTGAACCATCAGTTACTATGCCCACTGGATATCTGACAGAAAGAGAGGCGGGTGGCGAAAATTCCCTAAAATCGTGTGAACTTAGATCAAAGCTCGCAATTTTTCCAGTATACGTTTCAGTAATCCAAAGATGAGACTGATTTTGATCCCACGCAAGTTCCACCGGGGCCGAGTTTGAAGATGGAAGGATGTATTCGGCCATTTTGTACGTCGGGTACGTAAGTTCCCCGATCCTGTTTGCAGTAGTTTCAGTAAACCAGATATCGTTTTGGTTGTCGGGGAGGATAAAGAGTGGCGTGGAGTTTTTGGTCAGCGTGTAGAACTGGGTAAAGTGATCTGTCGCGGGGTTGAACATCCACACACTGCCGGGGCTTTTCTGATCCGAGAACCAGATGTTTCCATTTCTATCCATGGCAAGTGAAGCTGGTATCGATCCATTCTCTGGAATCGGGAACTCTTTGAATGATTCATTCCGTACAAAGAATTCACCGAGTTTGCCTGAGATGAACTCCACGAACCAAAAAGTGTCATTTGGCGACGAAATTATTGCATTAGGACCGGAATTAGCAGTGGGAATTTGGAATAGTTTGATTTCGTTCGTGGCTTGTTGTACGGCAATGATAGCACCGGAGTTAGCCTGAATGTGAAGGTAACCTAACGCGGAGGACGTACTAGCAGAAAAAGGGGTACATAGTAAGAAAAGCGCAACGATGGCAAAATATCGTTGGCCGATTTTGTTTGGTCGGGAATCCTTAATCATCTAGTACGATCTCAGTCTATTCCGGATTACCGCGACCCCTCTTACGAGGAGAAATCAAAAGTCCCATAATTCTACAAAGTTCTGAACCATGTCATTCTGACTGGCGCTGCGGCTCAATTCTTCGATCAATCTCGTGATCCGATCTCGATCCTGTAGCTCCACTTTGAAATTCCCTTCTTCCGATAGGGTTAGCTTTACGAGGTTGGCCGCCAAAAGAGTATGCACGTGCTCGCTAATAGTAGATTTCGCAAACCCGGTTCGAGCAGCTAGCTCCTTGTTTGTAAGCAGTGAATCTTTGGATAGCTCCGTCAAGATTCTGTAACTCGTCCGGTTTCTTGAAATCGAGTATACTAGCCTATCTTTTTCTGTCATGTCCGGCGGGTAGAATCTTGAATATCCTACACCCTTTTCACAAATGATTTCCCCGGAGATTGTCATCTTTTCGGTATTGTAACGAATGGAATTGAACGACATCCCTAAAATTCGCTGAAGCTCCCTAAGATGAATTCCGGGGCTTTGGTGGACGAGACCAGAGATTCTCGAGCGGCTATCCATTTTAAAATCCAAAACGAGACTTATCTCCTTTGAAAAAAGCTCGTCCGAGATGACTGCAAGATCCCAATCGGCAAATTTCAATTGGGTTCTCCGTTGTCATTTAGGTTTTCTCCTTGTTCGCAACTTGAACCAGTTGATTCCGTTGAAAAGATATTCGTAGCGTCTGTTCCCAGAAGATTCTTAACACCAAAGGCTATCTGGTACTCGGACCTGGCGGGCATGACTTTGGAAGGATTAGACAAAATCAAGAACGAAAAATTTGTGTATTTGACGACAAAGGGCAGGAAATCTGGCAAAGATCATGTCGTCGAACTTTGGTTTGCCTCGGTAAACGGAAAGATATATCTCAGTCATGAAGGAGAACACACAGACTGGATCAAGAATCTGCTGAAAGATGCCAATGTAAAATTGAAGATTGGAGCTGTGAGACTATCAGGAGAGGCCAAGATAGCTCCTGCTGAAAGTGCCGAGAGACAAGAGGGGATGCGGGCTCTGTATGGAAAGTATTATGGACCTGCAACAAAGGAAACTCTAGATGACTGGTTTGAACTCTCGGCTGTCGTTGAGATTACCCCAAAGTGAAGTCTAGTACAGGCCGGGAATTGATTATCCAGGCTGAAAATCCTGCACACGCCCTAAGCTGTCCAAGGATCTTGTGGATCATTATCGGAATTTATTTCAATTGATGTCCTATGGATTAGTGCTGAGCTCCTAGTGTTCTCTGTAGAAGCACTCGTGTCCGTCTTCTTGGCGGTCATGCTGGTTGCTTCTATTATCTCCAGTCGTGCAAGAGTTCCCTACACTCTAGTCCTCGTGATTCTGGGCATAGTACTTTCTGTGGCTTCCGGACTTTTTTCAGGGGGAACAATTCAACAGATCGTCTCGCAGATAAATTCATTCTTCACAGGACTTACAGGTGCACAAGGAGGAGGTCTCTTTGTTGGATTAGTTGTCCCTCCACTCTTGTTCGAGGCGATGATTCATGTCAAGTCGAGCGACCTGCGAGCTGTGGCGAGACCGGCTTTTGTTCTAGCCACAATCGGTGTTGTAATATCTACCATAATAGTGGGGTTCATTCTTTGGAAAGTTGCGGGACTACCGTACTTAGTTTCATTTCTATTCGCGGCGATCATCTCACCCACCGATACTGCCACAGTGCTCGAAGTATTTCGTAACGCAAAAGTCCCGTCCAAGCTCGCGACTTTGATGGATACGGAGGCTGCCTTCAATGATGCAACCGGTATCGGCGTCTTTTCTATAATTCTTGCATCGGCAACGCTTGGAAAGGTATCACTTGTTTCGGCAGCGTCAGAGTTTGCCGTATTGTTTGCAGGTGGTGCGCTCGTTGGATTGGTCGTTGCGTTCCTCGCGGAAGTGCTTTCCAGTCTGTTAACAGACAGATTGGCTCAGACAATTCTTACTATCACGGCGGTATATGGCTCCTACGCGCTCGCTTCTGCACTGGGTGTCTCGGGTCTGATAGCTGTAGCGATAGTTGGGTTATACTTCGGCAACTTTACGATACGGACTACCCTCGGTCCATCGACAAGGGAAACAGTCGATCTTTTCTGGCAGGTGGCTGCATTCCTCGGCAATTCGATTGCATTTCTCTTCATCGGATTCAGCACGGATATTTTTCGACTTGCTGCTTCCATCAGTTCGATTGTGCTGGCTTACATAGCGGTGACGGCCGCAAGAGCCGCGTCAGTTTATCCAATCCTAACGATTTTTGATCGATTTGGAGAAAAGATTCCTCTAAAGTGGAGAAACGTCAGCATGTTAGGTGGAATGCGGGGCGCTCTTTCAATCGCTCTTGCCGTGTCAATTCCGACCGTGGCAATAGCAGGTGCCGATGAGTCTCAATTAACAACACTTGTCCTAGGAGTTGCGTTCATCTCCATCAGCATCCAAGCAGCTCTGTTGTATCGGTACATTAAGAGACGATTTCCGGCCGAACAGCGAGCCACGGTTGAAAGTTTGAATGCAAGGCTTTCAAAATCAGCCTTGGCTATCGAATCTCTTGAGAAGCTTCACGCAGAGGGAGGCATCTCTGATGAGGAGTTTGCAGTGCAGCTCAAAAAGGATCGAGATGAACTTCGCGATCTCATGAAAGATATCAACAACAGCCTCGATCCTCGAAGCATTCTTAGACAGAGAGGCACAGAACTTTATTCTTCTCTTCTTACGAATCCGGTTTTTCGTACCCGAAGTTTGTTCAGAGTCGAAAAAGATACCAAAGACAAGAAATCTCGAGACAATGGGAGATAACTACAGCCAAGAAAATCTGTAGCCGTTGCCCGGCACATATGGCATTTTCCTTCGTGAACTACTAGGTCGATTCGTAGCGAGAATTCTTCCTATCTTAAATAGGCTGATTCGTATTTGCAATAGTTAGGTTGGCCTTGGAAGCCGAAAACCCCTTCAACAACGCGCTGGCTCAGCTTGCATCAATTACTGACATTATTTCGATTGAACCGGAATATTATGAGATGCTTAAGAGCCCTCGTCGCGAGGTGATAGTTGCACTTCCGCTTAAGCTCGCTGATGGTACTTCAGTCACGTTTACCGGTTACCGGGTGCAGCATAACAACGCAAGAGGCCCTTACAAAGGCGGCATAAGATATCATCCGAGCGTCACGCTTGGTGAGGTTAAGGCACTCGCTATGTGGATGACTTGGAAAGCCGCCGTGATTGACATACCCTTTGGAGGAGCGAAAGGAGGCGTGACCGTCGATCCGAAAAAACTGAGTAACGACGATCTCGAACGACTCACGCGGAAGTTCGTTTCTGCGATTGACAGAGACATTGGTCCCGAAGTTGATATCCCCGCACCTGATCTGAACACAAATCCTCAGACCATGGCCTGGATTATGAATGAGTACTCCCGGTTACACGGTCACAATGTTCCCGCAGTCGTTACGGGAAAGCCAATCGAGATAGGAGGGTCTGAGGGCAGAGCAGCCGCGACCGGCAGAGGAGTCGCCATATGTGCAAGAGAGGCGGTAAAGAAGTACTTACACAGAGATATGAAGGACATTACCGTTGCAGTTCAGGGCTTTGGAAATGTTGGATCTAACACGGTAAAGTCGCTAATGGAAATGGGGTCAAAGATTGTCGCCGTCAGTGACGTCGTGGGAGGCGCTAAACCGAAGGGATCAAAGAACTATTTTGATCAGACATTTTCATCTCTTCTGGAAACTTCCAATAGACTCGGTTCAGTCAGTAGGGTACCAAACATTGAACAGATCTCCAACGAAGAAGTCATCGAAACGGAAGCAGACCTTCTCATACCGGCGGCTCTCGAAAATCAGATAACAGAAAATAATGCTCATAAGGTCAAAGCTAAAATCGTGATAGAGGCCGCGAACGGACCTACCACCCCTATGGCTGACAAGATATTGCACAGGCAAGGAGTAGTTCTTGTTCCGGATATTCTCGCAAATTCCGGCGGTGTTCTCGTTTCTTATTTCGAATGGGTCCAGAACTTGAACCGGGATCATTGGAGTGAAGAGGAGGTCAACAATAGGTTAGAGCATAAGATGATTCACGCATTTAACGAGGTGGTCACCTTAGCTGAGAAAGACGGAATCGATCTAAGGCGTGCAGCTCTTGTACTTGCCGTCAATAAAGTAGTAGGAGCTATGAAACTTTCGGGCTGGCACTAGGCTCTGTACCTCGCGTTAACCTCTCAAAGTGTCATCGTTTGGGTCTAGATCTAAAAACGGTCTGGTACATAGTTATATGCACATTTTTGACCAAGTAGTCAACATCTGTTTTTCAGTCGAGTTCTGACGAGACTTTTGCATTCATTAGAAGCCCAAAATCTGACCAAAAGTTATGGCAGTTTCACCGCCCTTTCGCATCTCAATTTGAAAATAGAGGGATCTAAATGCGTTGGTTTTTTGGGTCCTAACGGCGCGGGCAAAACGACAACTTTGAAGATCTTCACAGATATGATAAGGGCTAACGAAGGACAGGCACTCATTAACGGAGTAATAGTTCACGAAAACAAGCGTGCAGCCCTTGAACATTGCGGGACCCTAATCGAAAGTCCGGAAATCTATCCGTCTTTTACTCCTTGGGAAGCACTTTCAATGATAGCCGAAATAAGAGGCGTTCCAACCACCGAGCGCTCGAAAAGGATCGATGACGCCATAACGGAGGTCAAAATGGAAGAATGGAAGCACAAGAAGGTCGGCAAATTCTCCAAAGGTATGAAGCAGAGGATAAACATCGCGTCTGCGCTTCTTTCAGATCCCGACATCATATTCCTTGATGAGCCGACTACGGGTCTTGACCCGAGAGGGATGGCTGAAGTCAGGGACATTGTGAAATCGCTCAAAATGAGAGATCGCCTAATTTTCATGAGTTCTCATCTATTACCAGAAGTCTCCGACGTTTGCGACGAGGTAGCGATAATAGATCATGGAAAACTAATCGTTTATGACACACTTTCTAACGTGACGACAAAGTTCTCGGGGGATGGCAACGGTGATTCCTCCACTGTCGAAATTGGTCTCTCGCGTACCGCCGACGATAGTACAGAAAAACAGGTAGCTGGCGTCTCTGGCGTGGTCTCCGTTGAAAAGCTTGATTCCAGGAATTTGAGAGTGAGATTCACTGGCGGAATGGATGCCCAGGAGAAGCTCCTCGCGAACATTGCATCGCTTCACATTGGTATGATCAGCTTTAGGGCATCTAGTTCGGCGTTGGAAGATACCTATCTCAATTTGATCAAGGATACACTGTGATTGGAAGAAATGGCGCAAGAACTTTCGAAACAAAAACCAGATTCAGGTTCTCAAGCTGAATCATTAGAAGGTAACAAGCTGCCGAGCAGTCTTACCCAAGTTGGGATCATTACAAAGTATGAGTTGCGGAATTACTTCCGCTCAAGGAGATTTTTTATCCTACTTGCGATCACGTTCCTTGTAACGGGCCTACTTACATTCATTCTAGCCTATTACGGCGTTTCGAAAATATCTTCACCGGGGGCGTCACAGGCGCTATCTTTCTACGGCTTCTGGTGGGGTTTTGTTCCAACTCTGGTTGTTGTCTTTTGCTCCGTTTTCTTTGGTGGCGACGCGATCGCTGGTGAATTCCAGAATAAGACTGGTTATTTCCTTGTAGGTAATCCGATTCGTCGATCCTCGATCTACGTCGGAAAATGGATCGCTTCTTTGATAGCTTCATTGATCATAATGGGAATCTACACCGCGATTACTGTTGGAAACGGACTGTATTACCTTGGCAGCACAATTCCCATCCAGTTTGCGGAAGCTATTGGTTTCAGCATCATATACCTGATCGCAGCACTTGGATTTACTTTTCTTTTCAGCTCGGTTTTCAAAAGCGGCGCTTACTCCATCGTAGTGACCTTTATCCTGCTCTTATTTGGATTCACTCTCATTGACAGTATCGTTAGCGCATTTACCAGCATTGAACCGTGGTTTTCGGTAACTTATGCGGCAGAAATAATTACTAATGTGTTTACGGTACCCTATCCGACTCACTCGACGACCTTTAGAGGCGCACCAACCGGGTTCACGCCTACCATTCCCGAAGGACTAGCTATAATGTTGGTTTACTTTATCTTTACGTCAATCCTAGGACTGGTTCTCTTCGAAAGAAAGGAGTTCAACTAGACGCTAACTCTCGCGCTCATTTAGCAGCATCAGAGGGCTTTAGAAAAGCCCATTCAAAAGAAGCTGGCTACTGTTTCGGGATTCTTTATTCGACCTCTCGAGATCTGGAAGATTCCAAGTTTTTTGTCTCATCTGTTCAGTTTTTCTTATAATCTCTATCTTCAGCCTAGACCTTCATTATCCAATTTGAAAAATCCCCTGAAAGAGAAACTTTATTCCGGAAAAACATCATTCGGAACTTGGCTAACTATCGGAAGCCCGGATGTAGCGGACACACTAAAGCTCCTACCGTTTGATTGGCTCCTGCTCGATCTCGAGCATTCTTATTTTTCGATTGAAACAGCAAGAAACATCATGCTGACCTTGCTGGATACCAAGATCGCGCCCCTGGTCAGGGTAGGGGAAAGCGATCAATACCTCATAAAGCGCGTCCTCGACATCGGGGCTTACGGTATCCTTGTGCCACTCGTGAACTCGTCTGACGAAGCAAACAGGGTTGTGAGTTACAGCAAATATCCCCCCATGGGATCGAGAGGTTTGGGACCAGGAAGAGCGGCGATGTATGGAACCAACTACAAGGAATATGTCGCAACTGCAAACGATGAAATTTTGGTCGGCGTACAAATTGAAACAACCAAGGCACTCACAGTCGCCGAGGAAATAGCTTCCACAAAAGGAGTGGACATAGTCTTCGTCGGACCCAGCGACCTTACGATGTCCCTTGGATTAGGAATCGATCGGGGAAATCCCAAGGTAGCAGAAGCGATGCAGTCGGTTGTCAAGGTATGTGAGAAGTACGGACGAATTCCTGGGACTCTCGCAGCTTCCCCGGAAGAAGCAAAGAAATGGCAAAAACTCGGCTTCAGATTTATCTCTCTGGGCTCAGATTCAAAGTACCTGTTCCAGGGCGCAAAGAGTTTCTTCGAGCAAAGCTCAGGAACTTGATTGAGCAGGAGGGGAAGCCGCTTCCTCCTCTTTCTTCAACTTTTCTTCCATGCGTCTGGTTTGTAGTATGGAATTTCCGTAGGCGTAGAATAGTCCAGCCATGAAAAGGCCAATCACGACTCCACCGGTATAATATTGAATTGAAGGAGTCCTGACGAAGCCGACAATCAATGCAAAAGATCCGAGCAGAAAGAGAGCCATAGCTGTTGCGGTATTCAAAAAAATCTTTTCACTGAGTCAAGAGAGAATTTTGTTTTTTATGCCTTTTTGTGCAGATTATTCCAGCTTTACGTAGCGCCGGTTCAAGTATAGCAAGGGCTTCTTGTCTACCGCACTGACATCAACTGCCTCGCCGATGAAAATCGTGTGATCGCCAGCGGATATAACGTCTAAGATCTTACAGTCGATATGGCCTATGCAACCCCGAATTATCGGGCTACCTCCCTTTCCTATTTCGTAATCAAGATTTTGGAACCTCCCGCCCTCACCAGATAGTGAAAACTTTTCCGCTATCGACTGCTGGTGCTCGGCAAGGATATTGACGCAGTACTTCATTGACTTGCGGAAGAGATTCGTAGCCGAGCTTTCGTTTCTGATGCAAATGAGAACCAGCGGTGGATCAAGCGACACAGAGGTAAAAGCTGAAACAGTGAGACCGAAAAGCTCGCCGGTTTCAAGTGCACCCGTCACCACTGTTACAGCACTTGCAAAGTAACGCATCGCTAACCTCAGATCCACGGGCTGGGGCGGTTTTGAAACCGGTCCGGACAAAACTTTGGCCGTGTCTATCGTATTTTCATCTTTTGACATAAGCTAGCGTTCCCAAAAGTGATCGACATATCAAATAACGTCATAGATTACTATCAGCAAAAACGCAATCGCAAACCCGGCAATGACGACAGCGACCCAGATCTTGTCTGAAAGTTTCAACTTTTCCGGCTCTGAAGAATTCCTATCTGCCAAGAGGAAAAACCTCGCCGAAAGTCAAACTCGCTGTTAGCTCCTTTTTATGCTTCCCCTTGAATCCTGAAAGAAGGATTGCAGAAAAAAGAGAAGGACAGGTTGCTTTCACCGCCTCCCCGCGAACGAGGTCTGCGCAGAACGGGTTTCAGCGTGGCTGGCTACCCCTTTGCCTTCTTTGGAGTTCCCACCTTGATCCACGCAAAAAAAGTCGAACTCACAGGTGAAAAATGGCGGGAGACTGACATTGATTGCGGCGGATTGCTCAAAGTAACCAAAGTCTGGGTGAACGACCTCACGAATGGCTACGAAGTCGTACTGGGAGTTCAGTGTCAGGACTGCAAGTACTCGGATGCCATAAGATTTCCGTACTCCGGTCACAAGCAGCTGTTCAACAGTACCTCGAAACGAACGTGGTCATTCAAAGAAGGAGTGCACCGGTAAATAAAGCGCGATAACCGCAAGTCCCCTAGATTGTCGAGCAAAATCGAGCCTCCCTCGAAAAGATATCCTAAAAATCAAAAATTTCCTCGAACGGAAATTCGAGAAAACAGTCGCGCTATTTAAAGCGCTTTAAATACCAGTATATATAACCCCCTAGGGGGTCTTGCACGCGCGTGCGTGCGGGACCGGATGAGCTTGAAACGAGCTCTGTTTAAGGCGATCGCTCTAACTATTTCAGGAAGTTGATTAGATCAACCTCGAGACCAGCAGATACAAAGAGCGTTGCGACGACAAAGAGAATAGATCCAACGAGCCACTTCCACTCGGCCGTGCGAAACGTGCGTTCCTTAAGTGAAATCATGATCGCGATGCTCTCCTCGACCGCGAGCGAGTAGCAGGTAAACTCGACCCAGTAGATCGGTGTCAAAAGCAAGACGAAAAAGAGTTCGGGTCCTGACAAGCCGGAGGTCGGACTGGACTGCGCGAGAGCTGCAATTGCTAGCCCGGTGTCATAAGAGCTATATGCCCCGAATGCCGGTCCGAAACCGGGCACAAACTCCACCAGAGCGATCTGGACGTTGTTTTCGAATATCCCGACGACGCTATCCTTGATCCCCTCTACCCCTTGAGAGAGGGATTGTGCGTCGGCGGATGAGAGAACGATTGACGATGAGTAGGCAAGTATGGCGCTCAGTACGACAAAGACAATAAGGAAAATCGCAACGCGTGTCCTCGTTTTCAACAAAAATGACTATGAGCCCTTTTGACTCTTATCCTTAGCGGCCCGACGGCCGATAGCTCCCATGTAAAATAGCCCGCCGACGAAAGCGGCAAGGGCTATGATGAGAAACTCTACTCTTCCGGTAATGTAGGCAAGCGCGATTGCAGCCAGCCCCACGATCGAAAGAAGAAGCTGCGCGGTCTTCAAGAGTTGAAAAATAGGAAAATCAGAGGAATAAGAGAATCGGTTGGGAGGGAAGGGAAAGAGAGTAGAGGAAGGAGAGTCAGTCGCTCTACTCTCTGAATGCAAATCGCTACGGTTTGTATTTTGGCCCAATGACCGCGAGTATCTGTTTTCTGAGCTCTTCTCCTTGAGTTCCTGATTCCCTGATTGCTTTGATTGATTCCGCCGAGCTCGCGTCCGACAACGCTTCCTTGAACCAGGTTTCAAAGTCGCCGCCGCTCAAGTGATTTTGCAGGATGTCGAGTGGTATCTGCTCCAGGTCCTGCACGAACTCGAGTCCTGACCTCGCACAAAAGCCGGTGTTTCTGAAGATGAAGCCGAGGTAGTAATCGACTACTTTTGGCGGGTTTACGAATGTCGTTGCCCCGCTTGCTTCAGCGCCTTTCAGTTCTGACAGCTGTGACTGGACTTCTCTTATCTCGGTCTTTGCTTCTTCCGCGACGGCGGGAGTTGCTTCCTCCACCTGAGACACAACGACCTGAACCGTTTGTGAAGACTCGACTACGACAGGTATCTCAACGACGGGCTCGGCAACGAAGGTAGAAACTTCAGTCTGCTCATCCATGATTGGTGGTGATGTTTCGGGTGCCGGACTCGGTTCAGTAATTGTCTGAACTTCCTGAATCTCGGTTGAGGCGGGCTCATTCTGCACGGGTACTTCTGCTACAGTTGGCTCCATCGCAGGTGTTGCAACGAGCTCAACAGCAGCAGGAACTTCGGCAACTGGTGTCGGCTCGGGAGTCAGCGTCGCAACTTCAATCACTCGCTCTGATGGAGATTGCTGTAATTCAACGGTCGACATGGGAGTAGCGATATCAGGAGTTACTGTTTCGACAGTCGGAGTAACAGACACAGTGGTGATCTCTGAGGGCGTCGGAGGTTGCTCTTGAGCTGGGACTGCTTCCTGAACTGGCGCGATTGTTTCTACATCACTTGGCACTTGAGACACTTGCTCGGTTGAAGGGGTCTCGACCATTGCATCGGCTTCAGTAACTACCGGCGCAGTTTCAACAATCGGTATCGAGTTTTCAATTACCTGCGATTCTGGCTCTGGCGCAAATGGAACCGGCTCCATAACAACCTGAGAGGAAGATTCAGGAGCAATTTCGACGGTTACCTCGGAGTCAGATGAGACTTGCGGTTCAATAGAGCCAACAACATTCGCGGTCTCAGAAGTGGTCTTTGAAACTTCAGACGCTTCCGGTGCGGAGACAGTCTGAACTAGGGAGGCTTCAGGAGCAACCTGGATGTCCGGAGTTGGCTCCGTTACTTCAGCCGCATGATTAGTCTGATCTTGTACTGAAGATGTTTCAATTATCTGGGTGATTTCAGCCTGAACCGGGACCTCAGACGTCGTGACTGATTCCATGTTAGCCGGTTGAATCTCAACCGGTAGAACTTCTGGTGATGAAGTGATCTCGGGTGCAGCTATCCCTTCCGCGATTGTGTGAGCATCAGCTAAGTGTTCTTCAGGTTCGACAACTGTAACTGGCGTATCAACTGGGATCGCGTTTACTTCTTCTAGAGTCATCTGGATAGGTGATTGTTCGACCGCTGCAACTGTTTCAACAAGGGCTTCTACTTGTTCTGGATTCGATGCGGATCGTACTGGCATTGTCAACTCAGGAGCAGAATCCGCTGCAGGAACGACCTCAACCTGAGGCGATGCCTCAAGCTGGACTTCATTCTCAAGTGGCGCATCTGGTGTTCCCACAGGTGCAATTTCTTCAACGAGAGGCGACTCTACCAAATTACTCTCGACGATGGCTTCAATCGGAGAAGAGACCGTTGCGGATGTCTCAATCGGCGCAAAATCTGACTGTGCGACTGGCAAGTTCAGTCCCTCATGAACTGTATTTGGAACGGATTCCGGGAGTTTCGACTCGAGTTCAGTTATTTTTGTCTCTGCCCTTTCAAGTTCTTCTCGTGGTACAAGAGCGGAAAACTTGGCTTCAACCTCTAGCAACTTTGTCTGCAAGGCAAGCAACTCGTCTTTGGGTACAGAGTTTGAAAGTGCGGTCACTGTCTCATCGAACGTCGCTTTTGGAACGTACTCAGTTGATAGCTGCAATGTCAGAACTTCAAGCTCGGACTTTGGAACCATTGTTGCAAGGGCCTGGTTTAGCTCTGAAACTTTGCATTGAAGTGCCTCGTAATCTGCCTTTGGAACGAGCTGCGAAACTCTGTCTTCGGCTGCATTTGCCTTCGAGAGCGCTTCGTTATACATCGTCGCGGGAACTGTGTCCAGCGAAAGTTTCTGATTTAGCGATTCGATCGTCCGGTTTTGAGCTTCAATGATCTGGGTCTGATTTGCGAGCAACTGTCCTTGAACGTCCAGGACCTCTTTCTGAACCGATAGCTGGGCCCCGAGAGCGTTAATCGTCTCAGTTATCCCTTTTGTGTTCTGGAATTCATCCCTAATGCGGTTTAGCTCCCCGTCCAATTCGTCGATTGTTGCTTGCATCTTCGAAATGACCTCTTCATGAGTTTTCTTTGGTACGGACTGCTGAAGCTGTGCTTCCATGGCACGGCAAGTAAGAACAAGTCTTCTAACTTCGCTCGTTATTTCTTCGGCTCTGCTCAAACTACCAAACACACACTCTTTTCTCTTTGCGTTGTAATGCGTGTGAGAGATGAGAGACGAATTATCTAATGGGCCGGGTCAAAATCTGTTAACCAATAGCTGCACTTGCTGAAAATTATCCGCAGTCCTACTTCTCCGAGGACAGTTTAGGACTAGCCTAAACTCTAGCATTCTTAGGCGGCGGCCGCCGAATACTCCACCGGAGAGATTTCGGGCTCTACCAGTCCGTTGTTCGAGCACCTAAGACAGTCATCACACTCGCAATCGTTATCGCAGCAGCCATTCGGACAGGAGTTTTCGCCATACTCATCCTCTTCCTGTTCTTCCTCGAGGTACTCCATAGGACGATCAAAAATTCTCAGTCCGTACGGGTTATCAGTTGTGCTGACTCTCAGGGGATCCATGGACTCAAGTCCTTAGGGATTAGAATCGATTGGACCTCCTCACTTTTAACATATTTCATCGTGTTCAACTCTAAGCCAGCGGCTGGCGAACATTTAACAGGTGTCTGTAATTTCGAATTTGGCGATCCCCCTCATGGAAGCTTTCTTGGAAGTCAATAGTAGCAAGCGCACGATTGAGAAGCTGAGATTTGGGTGTCTCAGCTGGACCTATCCGGATTGGTTGGGCTCCTTTTATCCGGTAGGAACAAAACCCGCAGAATTTCTTCCGCTTTACTCGAAGGTTTTTGATCTCGTCGAAATTGATTCTACGTTTTACCGTACGCCGGCTCCCAGCACAATGAGGAATTGGAAGGAGAAAACTCCTCCAAATTTCCTGTTTACTGCGAAACTACCAGGAAAAATCACCCATGAAAAAAGGCTCGTAAATGTTGAAAGTGAAGTTCAAAGATTTGAGGAGTCGGCAGGAGAACTTCGGGAGAAGCTTGCATGTTTGATAGCACAACTTCCGCCAAATTCAAAATACGAGTCTGATTTCGACAAGCTCGAAAAGTTTCTTGAAATTTGCAACCCTGCATTTCGACTGGCGATCGAATTTCGGAACAAGTCCTGGCTAAGAGGTGAGACGTTTCAGCTTCTATCTCGAAAGAAAGTTTGCTTTGTTTGGAACGTGCAAGAAAAGATGGGAGAGGATATTGTGCCGAGACTGACGACCAATTTTTTTTATCTGCGGTTCATGGGGAAGTATGGTGAGTTCAAACGCTTCAACAAGGTGCAAAAAGATCGATCGGCAATTCTTGAAATTTGGTGGAAAAGGCTCGAAGAGAATCTAGGTAAAGTAAGTCTAGGGCTTGTCCTGGTTAGTAATCATTTTTCTGGATTTGCTCCCGCGACAGTGAACGAAATCAAGAAATTAGCCGGGCTAAATCCCATGAGCTGGTCTAATCTGCCCTCCTCCTCAATGCCGATTACGAACAAATCAAACTCGAAATCGGATTGAGACGGCGTCATAACGCCTTCCGATTTGAAATCGGCCATTTCAAAAAATAGCCTGCATGGCCCCAATTCAGTAATTTTCGTCTAGTTCTCAGAACGGAAATCGGCCAAACTTATCTATACGAAATAGGATGTATCCACAGTGGCGACCTAATGTCGACAGACATTTTCAATGAAGTCGAAAACGAGGGAGAGGCCTCCTCGAGCTCCCGAGCTTCGTGGCGTGGTGTACTTAGCCTGAATATTCCTAGTCTTGGACTAGGCGCAGTTGAGTATCACCTGAGAGCTGCAAAGGCTCATGGAGATCTACAGCCGGTAAAGTTTGTAAAAGTGGATACCGTTACTGGAAAAGAAGTCGTCAGCAGAGAGGTTCCAGCTTTGTACCGTTACAAGCTCGGACCTAACGGGGAGCGAACGGACATACAGGAAATTCCCCCCGAGCAGGTAAACGAGAAGGTAAGATATGGGGAGGATTATCTTGTTTTTGCGCGAAACGAGCGAAGGTACTTCTTGAAAGACGAGCTTGAAGTCTCTGGCAAATGGATAGAGATCCCCGCTAAGCAGGTAATGGATAAGCAGGAGGATGGTCAGACGATTGAACCTTTTGACCGGACCACAAAAATCGAGGTAGAGCCAGACGGCTTTGTTCCGCTCGATCGTCTCGACGAGTACAAGTTCAAGGAGGTTTATCAGTTGGCCCCTGATACCGACAGTAAGGTAAAGGAAACATCCGCTCGAGTGAAACAGCTTGCCAGATTTCTGATGGGGAAGCAAACCGCGCTGGTCTCATTTTTCTCTTGGGGACGGAGCTACCAATTTTACACGGCGGTGGTTTATCCGTATGAACGCAAGGATGGAAGAATGTGGCTGGTGATGGGCTTGAGTGAAGGCGTCTTGAAACTCGACCCATCATGGGCGCTGGAAGAAGACGGAGAAGATGAATCAATGTCCTCAGTTCCGGTAGCCGAGAAGCGCAAACCTAAGGTAACTATTTCAAAGTAGCCGACCTATCATCCGGCGGTATTTCCTTGCCGCCGAATGTTTGTCCTGGAATCATTCTCTAAATGAGTAATGCTCTTGCGAAGTACGTTCAGGAAAACCACGCCAGAGCTTCCTCTATAGAAATTTCCTCTTGGCTTTCTGAAAACACGCTCTCTGTGATTTGCGAACCAAAATATGACGGAATCAGAGTTTTCCTATTCAAGAGCGGAGAGCAACTAGTAGTTGCGGGTAAGATTGGAAGTGTCTTTACTCCTGCCGGAAATCCCAAAGTTTTTTCAAAAGTGCCAGAGCTTGTACGCGCACCACACAGAATGATCTTGGATGGTGAGTACGTCTCTAGAGACGGGTTGCACTTTTTTGATATTTTGCAAATTGATGACCGGGACATGAAACCTCTTCCGCTTTATCGAAGGAAGGAAATCCTGCATGCGGTGATCCAAGATTCGGGATTGGAGACACCATTTATCTGGGCAGATACATTCGAAGACATTCAGCAATTCGCGAAAGAAGAAATCTCATCGGGCGCAGAGGGCATCATGGTTAAGAATCGAAACTCCTTCTACGGCGATCCCGGCGCTTGGACCAGAATTAAGCGATTTGATACAGTCGATTGCGTTGTCATTGACTTTCGCGAAGATCCTAATGCAGAAAGAAAGAATATCTGGTCAATCGGAGTCTATGATTCCACTGGCAATATAATCAGTCTCGGAGATGTAGCCTCGCATACTGAGAAGGTTGATCCAAGAAAGATCCAGCTCGGTTCGGTGATCGAGGTGAGATTTCAAATTGTTAATGGCAAGTTTGTCGCACAATTTATTGTTAGAGCGCGTCGAGACAAACTTGCAAGCGAGTGCTCCATCGCTCAGCTTCCTAGTCTTGAGAGAAGCTCTTCAGCTCTGAGCTAAGACACAATCCATTTTTTCGACGAACGAATACCCAATTCGGGTTTTAGTGAAGTAAAAAAATGGTCGAGGATGAAAATCATGTTTCCTCAGTTGGAATAAAGGTAAGAGCTGAATCACTTTCTGATCTAGTTTTTGGACTCGCTCTGTCTATTGGTTCACTTGATTTCCTGTCTTCCCCTGCCAAGAATGCCCATGAACTTTTGCTGAATGTAGCTTTTTTCGGTTTCAGCTTCATAATTCTCGTTTTCGTCTGGCTCGGTTATACCAGAACAATGGCCGTGCTGCCGAGGGAAAGTAGCACGTCTCTTTTCCTGAATATCGTACTCCTGTTTTTGGTCGCGCTGGAACCGTATCTCTTTTTCGTGTTGTTGAGAGCACCAAGTATTCCACTTGCAGGGATTTTCTCGGTGTTTTACGCAATTAACATCGGATTGATGTTCCTCGTTCAGGCAGGTTTGGCGCGGCTGGTCATATTGGAAGATCGAAAATCCGAAGTGTTGCATGAAAAGCGATTACCGGCCGTCATCATCGCCCGTTTCAGAGCGGTCATTATTTCTGAAATTTTGATAGGCGCCGCGTATCTGGTTTCTACTCTGCCGTTTTTTTGGGAAGTTTCTACGCCTGTAGGACAGCTCAGGTTCGTGATCTGGTATTCTTCGTTTGCGATCTTTTTCATTAGGATTAGACCGAAAGAGATCAAGAATCCTAAGGCGGAAGCGAGAGAGCCTAGCCACAACTAACGAAAATAGGTGCAAATGCCTATAGATGGTGTTCAATCTCAGGTGAATTCACGCCGGACCAGCTCGTTTTCCATGATCATTTTTCTAAGGTCAATCATCCTGGAATGGTAAACGAGTTTTCTCCACGCCCGCGGATCCTTCTCTTCCGAAGCTAGGTTGCATAGAAGTTGATGGGCTGGAACGATTTTTCGTAATTCATCGATTAGCTGATCATCAGTCCAATCAAAGACTTGATCTTCGAAGATCAAAATATCCCTCTGGTCTTTTTTCCCAAGGAGGACGAAATCATCAGTGATCTTGACTGACAAAGGCAGCCCGCAATTTCTAATTTTTGAAAATGCACAGTATGAACATTAACTCTATACTCTAAATGGTCACTCTATTGCTATTGAGGAAACGATTTCCGTCATGATGGAGTAAAATTTGCTCTGTATCGAATTACATTTCGGTTGTTGCCGGGTTTAGTTTCTTGTCTGCGGAAGCGTCTTCTGCTGGGACCTCCAGGGAGCTCATGATCCTCCTAAGAATCTCTTTTTCCATTACAGTGCCCTCGAGCAATCCTTCGGAATCCACCACGGCAATTATTGGAATGCTCTTCTCTTTGAATAAGCTTGCCATTCTAAGAGCTGGCTCGTTCTCGCTGACCGTAACTGATTCGTCCCAAAGAATATCAGAAACTTTTAGACTGCGAAGCTCACGGTTGCTCAAAGACATCGCGTTTCTAAGTAGAAGAGTGCCGACCGGTTTTCGACTATCGTCGATCACGACAATCGCCCTCGCATCCAGGTCAAGACACCTGCGAAGCGCCATCTGTGCCTTTTGATCCTTGTTTATGCTCACAGTTGGAAGGGCCTTGGAAATTTCGATTGCGGTAAGCTGGTTAAGCTGCTGGCGGACGATTTCTTTCTCGCCTCCCTGCTGATCTAGATGAACTAAAGGAGCGCGAAGCCTGAACAAGAGTGGGGCAGTTAACGAGAGCAGCGCGATTCCTATCGCGGTAGCGGAGTACGTGAAACCCGAGATCAAAGCGGTCGACGCGGTGAGAGCTGTCACTAGAAGAGTTGCGTCAACCCCACCTTTGACACATGTTCCGAAGGCATTCTTCCAAGGATCAGTCTGAAATATCCGTGAAGCGGTTGCACCAACCGCAGCGTCTATCAAGATCGCAACTGCGAAAATAATCCCTCCGAATAGAAGGAGATACGGAGTCACCTGTACGAAATACAGTCCGAGACCGATGAAAAAGAGCGGCTCAAAGAAGCCATAGGTGAAGGAGTGAAGTTTTGTCATCAGTAGCGGACGGTTTGCAAAAAACTTCTGCATAAGCAGCCCAAGAAACAATGCAACAAGCGCCGAGTTGAAACCCGCGAGCTGTCCAACAAACCCCGTTATCAGAAGTATTCCAATCAAGGTTGCAAATACAGCTTCGCGACTCTTGAAACGCCTCTCGACAAAAACAAGAAGTGGGATCATCACGTAACGACCGAAGAGAATTATCCCCGCAATCGCAAGAAACAGTTCGACCGCGATTAGGGCCATGGATCCTATAGTGAACGACTTTCCGGAGAGATTGTAAACAAATGAGAACACTACAACTGCAGCTATCTCGATAACAAGAACCTGCGAGAAAATAGAAGTACCCTCGTCTGTCCTTGCGAGACCAGTTTCGGTTAACAGCCTTGTTAGGGGACCGGCACTCGCCATACCAGCTACAATTCCGATGATCAGTGAAGGAATCAATTCTTTGAACAGCAGTAGTGAGACGAGTGTAATTGCCGAAAATCTGACTGTAAACTGGAACGTCGAAATTACAAGACTTTTCCTTCCGAGCATCTTCTTGACGCGCGTGGCCTCGAACTCTTCCGCGCCGCTGACGAAGAGGAGAAAATTGATTCCAAGACTGATGAAAAGAGAAATCGGCGGAATTACCGACACGTAGTTCAGAAAGCCCGGTCCTACCAGAATTCCGATTAGAATGGAACCGATGAAGGGAATCAGTCCGAGCTTGCGAAAGGCTTCCTCGCCGATCTTTGCAAGAATAACCAAGACACCCAGATAGAGAAGTGAGAGCAGGCCTTCGTCTATCGGCGGGATAAGAGACAATTTTCGGCGGCGTTCGCCCCTGAGTTTCTGATGACTTAAGAGTGTCTTTCAGAAAAATCTGATAGCTCGAGATCATCGGCAATGAGTTCGTAAATTACGCCATTGGGGAATGCTTTCGCAGGTCTGATTCCCATGGGCAACGGCTTCTGACGTTGTTCTGGATTTGGAGCATTTTTGCCGTGAACAACGTAGAATATTGTCAGTTATATAGCGTGATGCGCGTTGCGAAAGTCGTTTTTGTAGATAGGATTTAAAACCCGTTGAGACGGTCTTCCACCTCTAGAGCGGTGCCATGCTCGATCCTATTCTGAAACATCTCATGCAGGGGATCACGCTTATCGAGGATGATTACGGCGCCGTGAATAGAATCATCTCAAGACAGCTAGGTAATTACGCCAGGACCAGCGGCAAGAACGTACTTTTCCTAGAGCCTCCCTCTTCCACCAGCGCGATTGCCGGCAGCAGTGAGAGTTTTGAAGGGTTTGAGATGATGCCTGAGGACGGACTGGAGAATTCTGGCAGCGCACAGAAGAATACAGTTGTTTTCAGATCGGAAGAGCGTTATCTGCCGTTTGAGGAGCTTAACTTTGATCTCATCGTGTTTGACTCGTTCTCAAGCTACATCTTCAACATGAGCGAGAAGGAGATAGTTGCTCTAATGGAGGAGATCGTCAGGTTGTCAAAGCAGGGAAAGACGTTTGTTCTCACAGCGGAAGTGCCGATGCTTTCGGAGCGGGTGGGTGCGTACATTAGGGCAACCGCCGATTCGCTGATCATGATCAGGGCTGAGATTGCTCAAAACAAGATCAACAGGTTCCTGTACATTCCAAAGATGTTCGGGACAAAGCCGATGGACCGCGTCGTCAAGATCACTGTTGAGGATGACGGCGTTGATATCGACACCCGCGAGTTCGTCGGGTGAGAGCCGGGCCAAGGCCGTTTAATCCAAGAGTCTACTACTCTTGACCGCTGGCCCTTTTTGCTCGATTTCGGCCTTTGTCTGGTCAGGAGATAAATTTCCAGTTGGCCGAAATATTCAAGAGCGGCGTTGAGCGCAGCGTTCGACAGCCTTTGCCCGGGTTTTACGTGATGAAAGTCAAGAAGGATCCGCGTACGGGACACTTTGTCGGCGTGGCTACTTGGATTCCCCGCGACCAGCCACTGCCGGGAAATCTCATCGTTCCTGAAAAGCCGGTTGTCAGAGAGCCTTCCTTACCGGAGCAGGAAGCTGATCGGACTCCTCAAGTTGAAGTTGAGACGCGAACTGAACCTACTGGGAAGCTCGCTGGAGAGCGGAGACCCGTCCGGAGCACGCTCTATGACCCGTACGACGCGTACGAGCTCTAGTCTTCTCTCATGATTAGACTCTATATGAAAAGCATTTAACACCTCGGGCCTTGGCCTAGGCCTCGCGCGTTTCAACGAGAGTAAACTAGAAAATGGCCACACAGCAAACCGAGGTTGGACCGGAGGCCGAAAAGGACTCTGGGGTCATCGAATCTTCCGAGATCTTGAGTCAGATTACGGACTTGCAAGGCGAGTCCGAGAGTATCAAAGACATTCTTGACATGGAAAAGTCGTACGCAGCTGAGGTTGCTTCCATCATGAAGCAGTTCCTTGAGCAGATTGGCAGGTCGTACGTTCTTGATCCCAGTTTGTTTCCCAGACTGGGGCATGGCGTAAAGGATGTTATTCTTACACCGCAGGGAGTGTTTTTCCTTGCCTACAATAATGGACTAACCATTGCGCGTACTGTTGATGACCTTTCCCCCGAGAGTTTGATCCGGGTTCTTGAGAGGATCTTGCCCGACGTCAAGGGCTTTCTCACCGAGAGGCGCCAGAAGCTATCTGCTCGCGCTCAGATGCTGGAGAAGGTTGCAGGCGAACTCAAACGGGTTCCGTCTCTGCCGCGCGGCGCAAGAGCTCCGAAAGCTTCGCAAACAGCTTCGTAAGACTGGTCACCCGGCGTTTAATGCCGGGAGAACTTTGTTTTTCTCGAAAACAGAGCTCGTTTTGAGCTCAACCGGTCCCGCACGCGCGTGCAAGACCCCCTAGGGGGTTATATATACTGGTATTTAAAGCGCTTTAAATAGCGCGATTGATTTCTCGAATTTCCGTTCGAGGAAATTTTCGATTTTTAGGATATCTTTTTCGATGAAAACTTGCGCGAAGTTTTTGATAGCTAGTTCACGCGGGTGCGATCAATATGGAAAATCGAGTATTAATAGTGCGAGACTGTTTTCATTCGAGGAATCTCTGAGAATGTTTCATATCGTTACTAGGAAGAATCCTGCCTAATTTGCTCTCCCTTATAGCTAGCTAAATTTCATGCCAGTGGGTTCAGGGTGGACCAAATAAAAGATCCAATACCCGAGAACTCAATCGATCTTGGACATTTTCGTCTACACTAGGATGCGAAGGTCACCGTGTTGAAGAACGGCACCGAAGACTGACCTGCCCACAGCGGGTCGAGCAGAAATCCTTTCACCACATTCTTGTTGTAGACGCTCGAACCACCCGGAGGAATCCAGGCTTTGGAGACGCCAATCCATGCATACGGCGCATCATTGTAGAGCTGCTGTTGAGCTGCTTTGCAGGCACTCTGGATGTAGGTAACGTTGTCTGACTGCGTGAAAGAGTTTACGCACTTTTGCACGATCGGGTTATAGTAGGCGGCGTAGTTACCCCACACCGAGGCATTGCTAACGAAAGCCTGCCAGTAATCCGCGGGAGTTAGGGCACCTGGCCCCCAGCCGCCACCGGCGTTCACAAAGTCGAGCTGTCCAATCTGCGCGGCATTCTGGACGTTAACCTGGTAGTTGCCCATCGGCGCCAGTGTTTGTCCGGTAGTAAGAACCTGAAGATTGACTGTGATTCCTATCTGAGCGAGATCGGCCTGTATTACCTCAGCTGCATTGGTACACGCGTCGCAGCCAGACCAGATTCTCATGAGGAATACGGGCATATTTGTGATGTTTGCCTTTGCGATGTCTGCCTTTGCGAGGGTCAGATTATACTGGTATGGAGTAAGATTGCCCAAGTCGTAGAACTGGGACCACGCAGGGTACTCTGGTCCGACGTATGGAGTTACCAGTCCGAGGTAGGCGTTCTGGTAGAGATTTGTGTAGTTGATAGCATGAACGATTGCTTGTCTGACGAGAGTGATGTTGGTTGGATAAAGAGCAGTTTCTAATCCCAGAAGCATTACCTGTCCGCCCCACGAAGGCTGTGAGACATACGAGTACTGGGAATTCGAAGTCACCAGATTCCAGTCGCTCGCCTGAATGTCGGAGATCTGGACGACGCCGGTCGAGAGATCAGTGTAACGCGTCAAATCATCTGCTTTATAGTAGATTATCACATTCTTCGCGTGTCCCGGATCGAAAATCGGATCGGCTGCAATTTGCGCTGGAGTCCAGTTCCTTGCCCAGTAGTTAGGATCTTGTGTAAACTGGATGTAAGCATTTTCAGAAATTGAAGTTACCATGTAGGGTCCGGTCCCCGGAAGAGGGTGATGGTTGAAGTAATTGTTCACGCTCGTCGGAGTCCCAAAGCCGCCGTTGTCCAGAAGATACTGGACATCGTAAATCAAACCTTGAAAGCCAACCAGAGTACCAGGGAACCAGATGAATGGAGCGTTCAACCGGAAAGCGATTGTTTCAGGTCCGACAACGTAAATCGGCCACGAGCTGTTATCCATGACAGCTTTAGCTTGAGCAGACGGATTTAGCACTCCACCCGACGAGTTGATCATGGAAATAGTTGCCTGCCCGAAAGAGACGTTCTCCATGTTGAAGATATTGTATTCCATCCACCAGTTGGAGCCGTTTGCCTGCAGGTAATAATAGCCGTACTCCTGTAACCAGACGTTGTAGGCATTTAACGGGTTGCCGTCGGAAAAGTGCGCGTTGGGCTGCAGGTTGAAGGTGTACGTCTTTCCATCTGGTGATACTGTCCAGTTCTGCGCGAGACCAGGAAGGAACTGGATGTTGCCCTGTCCGTACTCCGCCGTTTCGTTTACTGCAACTAGCGGCTGATTCACTGTATACATCAGATAATTTGGCCACGGTCCTGTAGCGCCGATAGCCCACAGCTGGTTAAAGTCGGCGGGAATCGGCCAATTCCAAACATCCATCGCGAGATTTTGGTGGAAGGGATTAGAGCTCGTCGATGAGGACGACGAAGTAGCGGACGATGAAGAAGAGGAAGAAGTTGAGGATATTCCTTGTGAAGAAGTGGACGAAGACGGAGCTGATGAAGATGATGAGGAGGAAGACGCCATGCTCGAAGAGCTCGACATTTCCGAAGATGATGTCGCGGCAGAGGAGCTGGATGTCGTACTGGTCGTAGTACTCTTGGAAGAAAGCAAAGCGTAGCCGCCAGCAGCGACGATAATTACAATGACAACAACAACTGCAGCGATCGAGACCATGCGCGATAGTCCGGATTTACTGTTCTTCATCAGGTTTGATTTCAGGGACAACGGAAATTGGAAGATTGACCCGAACTATTTATGCATTGAAATGAAGCAATTTTTCGAAAAGATTCCGGTCTCAATAGATCGGGTAAGATCAAAATCCCGACCTCTCCCCCACTTGTTTTCCTCGTGTAGCTGATAGCCGGACTACAAGTACATGTTCCCTAATATCTCATTAAGTAGTATCCAGTTGTACTAGAAATAACATTTAAACACACCATGCGTGACATACGAATCCATGGCCAAGGTACTTGTGAAGACTCGAAAGGTGGGAGGATCCATTGTCGTAAGCATCCCGAAAGAAGCCACCGAGCAAGAAGGGATCAGAGAGGGAGAACTAGTAGAGCTAGAAGTCAGGAAAGCAAAGAGAGACTGGTTTGGTGCGACAAAGGGAGTCGGCCCATTCACAAAGGAAGACGAACTCGATATCCATGACTGACATCATAATAGACTCTTGGGCTTGGATCGAATATCTGGATGGTAGTGATCTCGGGAGCAAGGTACGGGACATTATCATGAACGAGCAAAACAGACTCCATACTCACGTTGTTTCTATTGCTGAGATTACGTCCAAGGAAAAGAGGAGAAAGAAGGATCCAGAGATTGTGTGGAAGGCAATTACCAACCTTACGAACATATTACGGGCAGACGAGATGGACTGCAAGGCTGTGGGTTTACTTCACGCGGAGATGAAAATCAAGTTCAGGAATTTCGGCTTGACGGACTCTTTTGTATTGCATGCCGCAAGGAAAATTGGCGGGAGGATACTCACCGGAGACCCTGACTTCAAGGGCATAACCGAAGCTATTCTGTTGCGCTAGAGCATGAATTTCGATTCAAGCTCAGTTTTGATTTTTGCGATTTCCGCTTCGGCATTGTTCCGCGTGCCAGACGCCAGGTCTCTGCGATACGAACGCAATTTCTCCCTTATCATTTGATCAGATATTGCGAGTATCTCGGCTGCAAAGATTGCTGCGTTCTTACCTCTATCGATTCCCATCGTTCCTACTGGAATGCCTTCCGGCATTTGGACCATAGAATATAAAGAATCAACTCCGCCGAGGGCCTGCGTTTTGACAGGCAGACCTATGACCGGAAGTATTGTGTAAGCTGCGATCATACCGCTTAGATCGACTGCCCCTCCCGCACACGCAATGATTACCTTCAAGCCCTTCTCTTCTGCAGATTTGGCGTACTCGGTCATGTCATCCGGGGTCCTGTGGGCTGACTTTACGTCCAGAGCGTACGGGATCTCTAAAGCTTCCAAGGTCCGCAGCGCGGGTTTTACCACCTCAAAATCGGAAGTACTACCGCAGACGATACCGACGAGCGGCTTACTTTCATCTTTCATTTTGTTTTACTCCTCGCGGGAACAAACTTCAAAAGACTTCTTGCTTTTTCGGCACGGGAGATCAGAGTTTCCATGTCTGGCTTCCCGCTTTCGACAACCGATATGTGCCCCATCTTCCTTTTTGGTCTGAGCTCCTCCTTGCCATAAAGATGGAGGTGTGCACCGGGAATCAATGATACTAGGTCCATCCCTTCGATTTCGTAAGGGCCGCTAAAGCTGTCCTTTTCGCCAAGGATGTTGTGCATGACGACAGGCCTTTTCATCTTAGTGTCGCCGAGATTCATACCAGAAATCGCTCGCAGGTGCTGCTCGAATTGAGAAGTTGAGAAAGCATCTTTTTCGAGTGTTCCATGCCCGGTGTTATGCACTCGCGGTGCTACTTCGTTCACAAGAACTTTTTCGCCCCAGACGAACATCTCGATTCCGAATACTCCGAATGTACCGAAAGCTTCTATGACTTTCCTTGCAACCTCGTTTGCCTCGATAGACACGGCACCGGATATTCTCGCGGGCATGATGGTCATTTTGAGGATGCTATCTTCGTGAATGTTTTCTCCGACCGGGAAGGTCGCGATCTGCCCGTCATGTCCGCGTGCTGCTATCACTGAAACCTCCTTCTCAAAAGGAACGAACTTTTCGAGCATCAGGGTTCTATTTTTTCCTTTCAAAAATTTGTAATAGTCGAGAAGCTCGTTCATGTTTTGGCTGGGATAATTTCCTCTGCCGTCGTAGGCATCTCTTCGGTCTTTTAGCATCACGGGAAAACCAAATTCACTTGCGTTACTTCCCAATGATATTTCGTCCGAAACCTCGACAAAGTCAGTAACCGGAATTCCTGAGTCTCGGAGGAACTGCTTTTGAGTGAATTTGTCCTGAATGATTTCAAGAGATGCGGGCGAAGGCAGAATTTTGATTCCGGAATTGCTCAACTTCTTCAGAGCTTGCGCGTTGCCCAATTCTATTTCGTATGTCAGAACGTCAGAGATAGCTGCGAGTTCACTAAGGGCGTCCGGGTCCCTAAAGTCAGCAACAATGTGATGATCGACGAATGGATGTGCGGGGCAATTTTTTCCAGGATCAAGGATGTTGATTGAAAATTTTGTGCCTTGCTTTTCATTCATGTACTTGGCTTCCTGCGCGGTCATCATTGCTAGCTGACCGCCGCCGACAAAGCCAAATCGCATGGGACCGGACATCAAAATCATGTAGATTTCTGGTTGAATTAATAGCCCTTTTTGGATCTTTCAAGGGTTTCCAGGTGTGATTGTCTGTGCTGATTCTTAGATTCAGAATGTGCGGTTTTTAATGTCCTTGATCTCTCGGCTCTTTCTCGCCTTCTCTTCTTCTTGCTTCTTCTTCGTTCATCCTAGCTCCCAGCCAGGCCGAGCTAACATCACTGCGTGGGGGAGAAGATGGCCATAGTGATTCCTTTGATTTGTCGACACTCTTACTTTGATCATCTTCCCCGCCCGACGATATTATCAGATAGATTATGCTGCCTACAATTACAAAGTAACCGAAAAGCGGGAATAGCTCGTATGAGACCGCGATTGCAACTATAGCAATCCCTAAACGAAAAATGAATCGCATTATCGGTCCACGGCAGATGATCAGGTGATGGCAGGATCGATTTACGTCTTGTCTATCGAAGGCTCTGAATCAATTGTCCTCGATCAGAGGCGGAACTCTGCGAATTTGATTTCACGGAAAAACATTTTTTCGCTGAAATCTCTGCCGAAAGACGATATTCATGGGAAAGAAAGTTGGGCTGGGTGTAATCGGTACTGGAGTTCAGGGGCCGGTCCATGCCGAGTGGAGTTCGAATATTAGGGAAGCAGAGCTCTTGGCAGTTTGCGACATTGTCGAGAGTAGGGCAAAGGAGCTCGCGACTCGATATGATTGCGATTCTTATGGCGATTATTATGATCTTTTAGAGAGAAAGGACATCGAAGCAGTCATCATCGTTACGCCACCACAAACGCACGCAAAAATCGCGATCGATGCGATGAAAGCTGGTAAGCATGTGGCCGTAGAGAAACCAATGTGCACAACCATGGAGGAAGCGGCTGGCATGGTCAATGCCGCAAAAAGGGCTGGAATTCTTGATTGCTATTTTGAAAACTTGTGTTATGCGCCCAGTTATGCTGCGGCAAAGCAGATAGTGAATGATGGTGGAATCGGCGAGGTTTTCTTCATGAGGTGCGGTGAATCAGACGGCAAGGGGATCGAACGATTCAATGAGGAGTCTAAAGGCGCCTCCCACTATGGGGTGATCCGGGAGGGTGGCTGTCACCCGATAATGTTCTGCCGCTACCTTTACGATCGAGCTCCCGTCTCCAAGGTTTATGCACAAACTAGAGGAGTTCAAAAGACAGGAGATGAGGACGCCGCGTTTTTGACCATAACGTACTCGACGGGTCAGGTTGCATGGGTTGATACTTCCGTGTATGCTCTGGGAACGTTCGATGATCGCGCCGAGATCTATGGCACTAAGGGGACCATACTCGCGGATCTCTACGGGTTTCACATGAATCGAGGAGTAAAAGTCTACAGCGATGATGGCTTCAATCCCAAAATCGGCTCTTCAAACTATCCCGCCGGCAAGGGCTACTTTGGCAGGCAGAAAAACTGGAGTCACCCAATGCCCGATGAAGAGTTTGCCTTGGGCTATTTTCACGAACAAAAGACATTCCTGAAATCTGTGCTAGCCGGGCGACGGCCGGATGTGAATTTTGATGATGGAAGAGCAACTCTGGAGGTAGTCTTTGCAGCATACAAGTCGATTGAATCAGGCAGCGCTGCATCGCTCCCCCTTTGAACGTTTGAAGTTATAACGAGATACAAACAGAACGAGTAAGAGTCGAATACAGAGGCCTCTTAAATATCGAAGAAAATATCTCGTCCATCTGCAAGATCTTCATTGTCGCAAATTCTCATTGGATACGATACTGAATCGGGATGCGTTGTTGAGGCTTCACATGATCCGATGAAAACGCTTGAAAAGAGCATCACCGCCCTAACGAAACTTCATGTAGAAATGCAGGTACCCGCGACCTTCTTTATCGTCGGAAAGACACTGAAGATGGGTAAGAATATCCTACGTAGACTTAAGGAACATGAAGATCTTTTCGACATTCAGCAGCACACTTTTTCTCATCTACCTCTCAAAACGATCAATCCTAAAAGCGATCTAGCCGCTGTAACCAACGATTATGACGTGATAGCGCCTTCCATTTCGAAGATTAGATCTGAGATAAAGAAAACTAGTGAACTCTTGCTTGATCTCTTGGACGTCGAATGCAAAGGGATTCGCGGCCCTTGGGGATACTATCAAGGTTTGTTGGGCCGACCTCAAGTTCTCGAAATCCTCTCTGAAAATGGGATTGAATTCTCGTCTACCTACCTCAGAAACAAGGATGATTTCTTTCCGGTACCCCTATCTGTCCAGCCATTCTTTTACACTGATGAAGGTTTTCCGAAAATTCTCGAAATCCCCGCACAAGATTGGATAGACTGCGTCTGGCGTACTGTCAATGGGTGGGGAAGGAACAAAGCTTTTGCCAGTCACATTTCAAGTGTCATCAAGAAATTATCTCGCGACACAATCTGGGGTACCTGCTTTCACGACTGGTCGGTAATTTCCAACGATCCTGAGCTTGATATCATGCGATCAATGTTCGAGAAGGCGTCGGAAATGAAGATCAAGATAAATAGCTACGGGCGTTACTATCAGGAAAGAAATTAAGGTCCCCCATCGTATCTTCAGAGTCAGTCGATTGACTCGACGACCCGAAGATCCGACACTCCGTTAGCTACTTGACACGAAAGTGATCGTGTTGATTAGCGGGGCAGTGTCCATTCCAGTGAAAGTCGGATCGAGGTAGAGGCCACTTACAGTGTTCTTCTGCCATACAAGAGAACCATCGGCATACCAAAGCCCTACAACCCCTAGCCACGCATACGGTGCGTCGTTGTAAGCTTGCAGATCAGCCGCTTTTACAGCCTGCTGAATTTCCGTAACATTGGATGTCGACAGAAATGCGTTGACCGCTTTCTGCACCGTTGGGTTGCAGTATCCCGCCCAGTTACCCCAGAGAGAAGTGCAACTCATGAATGAAAGCCAATAGTCGGCAGGATCGAGAGCAGGTGAAGCCCAGTCAAAACCAAGAGTCGAAAGCTGGCCGATCTGTGCAGAGTTGTTAACGTTGGTATTGTAGTTACCATACCATTGCTCCCAAGTCGTAGTTGCCAGTACCTCAACATTGACGTTTATTCCGATCTGTGACAGATCCGATTGTACTACTTGAGCAGTGTTGACGCAATAGTCGCAATCCACCGGCACCTTGAAAGTTATCGTTGGAAAGTTGGTGATGTTCGCCTTGGCGAGATCCTCCTGAGCCAGCGTGAGATTGTATTGATACGGCTGCAAATTGTTCAAGTTGTAGAACTGCTTCCAGATGGGTGGATTAGGACCCACATACGGGGTGAGTGTGCCAAAGAATACTTTCTGGTTGACGTCTGAATAGTTGATCGCGTGGACAATCGCCTGCCTTACGTAAGTGATATTGGTTGGGTAGATGTTGGGATTGATTGCAACACCCATGATGAGAGACGTTTGTGCTGGATTCACTGCATATCCATAAGTGTTCGGATTCGCGAGGACCAAGTTCCAGGATGAACGCCCGATCGCGACTACTTGCGCAGCGCCCGTTGATAGATCCGTGTATCTCGCGAGCCCATCGGGTTTGTAATACATCAAGATATTTTTGGCGTGCCCAGAGTCAAAGATTGGATTTGCAGCGACCTGCCCTGGCGTCCAGTTCTTCGCCCAATAGTTAGGATCCTGGACGAACTGAACATAGTTTTGCTCTACAACTTTTACGACATCATAGGGTCCGCTTCCAGGAATTGGATTTTGATTGAACTGGGTGTTTACAGCTCCAGGAGCACCAAAACCGCCGTGATTGAGCACGTATTGAGAATCGAACATTAAACCAACTCCCGCTACAAAAAGCCCCGTCATATACAGGAATGGTGATTTCAGATGGAATACGATTTGATGCGGACTGGTTACATAGATTGGCCATGATTGGTTACTCATGACCGAAATAGCCTGAGGCGAGGGATTGATCAAACTTGACTGATTAATTAGGGCAATAGTTGCAGGTCCGAAACGAGTGTTGTTGTAATTGAAAATGGCATAGGAGTACATCCAGTTGGACGCGTTAGCTGAGAGGTAGTATAATCCGTACATTTGCATCCAGATTTGATACGCGTTGAACGGATCGCCATTTGAAAAGCGCACGTCCGGTCTCAGGTTGAATGTGTATGTCATCCCATCGGGCGACACGGTCCAGTTTTGCGCCAACGCTGGTATGAAAGAGAGATTTCCCTTTTGCTGCTCCTGGGAGAGATCAACTCCTATCAGTGGTTGATATACGCCGTACATTGTCCAGTCTGGCCAAGGCTGTTCTGACGGAGAGTAAAGCTGGTTTAGATCATCGTACGGCCAGTTAACGTCGTCTATCACAAGGGTATTTCTGAAAGCACCACCTTGTCCCGTTGACGAGGATGAAACGGAGGATGAAGATGATGTTGCAGCGGAACTTGAGCTGCTAGAGGAAGATGAAGAGGGAGAGCTGGTCTGGCTCTGTGATGATGAGGCTGAAGAAGAAGATGATGAGGATGAGATCGAACTGTAAGAAGACGAGCTTTGAGAACTAGAAATGCTCGTGGTGCTGGTGGTCGTACTTTTTGAAGAAGAGAGAGCCAGGTATGCCGCGCTGCCCGCGATTATCAGAATAATCACTATCACTACTGCCGCGATTGCTTTACCGATCGCGAAAGTCTGTTGAGATTTCATGCAGCGGCCGTGATTATTCGTTCGTGATTTAAGAATTGTTTTTGATACCTTGCACAAGGGCCCCAATAAACTTACTAGACAATGAAGATGCTCATCGTTTATGATCGCAGAGGAGCTGGGAGTAAAGCCCGTTATCAACTGCGCCGGGAACCTCACAGTCCTCGGCGGGAATCTCGTCGCTGAAGAAGTGATTGATTCCATGAAAGAGGCTGCACAGAATTTCTTCGACATGCCAACGTTACATGAGAAGGCTGGCTCGTATGTTGCAAGTCTGCTTGGAGTAGAAGATGCGTACATCTCCGGCGGTGCTGAAGCTGGGCTGATACTCTCGCTGGCAGCGTGCGTGACCCGTGGTGAGTTAAATCAGATGGTAAAGCTGCCTAACGCAGAGGGAATAAAAAACGAAGTGATCATCCAATCACTCCACAGAAATCAGTACGATTATCCGCTGGGTTTTACTGGCGCGAAAGTTGTCGAGGTGGGCAACTCGCAGAGGACTGCAGCGTCAGATGTTGAAAATGCAATTACTGAGCGCACGGCTGCTTGTGTTTACTTTGTTTTCGATCCGATGGAGGGTGTCCTTCCGCTTTCAGAAGTTGCGCGAATCTGTCATGCGCGGGGAGTTCCAGTGATAGCCGATGGGGCGGGCGAACTTCCTCCAGTTGAAAACCTCACAAAATTCTTGAAAGATGGTGCCGACCTAGCGGTGTTCAGCGGCGGCAAGGACATCGGAGCGACAAATGATACTGGTTTGATAGTAGGGAGAGGAGATTTGATTCGGGCCTGCCGAAGGTTAGGGCCTCACAGTTACATCCCGTTCGGAAAGGGGACTCATGTTTTCGTCGGCAGGCCAATGAAAACAAGCAAGGAGGATATCTTTGGCTTCGTGACTGCCCTGAACCGATATCTAAGGAGTGACCAAAATGCCCGGCTTGAAAAATGGGAGTTACAGGCGGACTATCTGATAGGCAAGCTTCGAAACTTCTCCGAGATCGCAAAGGTGAGCAAGGAGTACGGAGGTCCGGGTCATCCGAGACCACTTTTGGTTCCCAAGGTGGAGTTCGAGTTCGAAGCAGTCAAGATTGATTCGCCGGCAGATTGGATTTACCGCGAATTGAAAAATGGCGATCCCTCGATAGTTGGATATGTGCTTGAAGGAAAGTTCTACTTGAGCCCGCAGTGTCTAAAGACCGGTGAAATAGAAATTGTGATACTTAGGGTTTCGGAGTTACTCAACAAGATGAAAGGAAACAGGCTTTAAAATCATGATAGAAATCGATGGCACAAATATTCAGAACATGCACTTTGTTTGGTCTAACAAGATCAAGCCGATAGTTAGGGCAAGAAGCGGTGATCTTGTTTCTATCTCAGTTCCTGACTCCTCTACAATGCAGGTTAAGCAGAATTGGAGTACCAGCGATCTTGTAAAAATGGACAAGGCGTTACTCGATGGCGCGGTTGGACCCATTTACGTCGAGGGCGCTCAGAAGGGCGACACTCTTGAAGTCGAAATCTTGGACATCAAGGTGGGGAGCTGGGGCTGGTCTTCTACTGAGCATGAAGCTGCGCTCATCAGAGGTCGATTTGAAGACAGGCTGGTTATCTGGAGAGTAAGGAATGGAATCGCTGAGACTACCTCAGACTTTCTAAGGGGTGTCCGGTTGAGATTGGAACCGTTCTTGGGCGTCATGGGCGTCGCGCCGGAAAATGGAGAGTATCCGATGGTTCCGCCGCAAGTTTTTGGAGGAAATATCGACAATAAACTACTCACAGCAGGGGCAAAACTCTACCTTCCTGTCCAAACGGAAGGAGCGCTGCTCTCGGTAGCCGATCCACACGCGATTCAGGGTGATGGAGAATCAGGATCCACAGGACTGGAGATCAGTGCCAATGTGCTGTTGAAGCTCAATTTGTTGGAGGGAAAACAGATTAGGTTTCCACGGGCCGTTACAGGCCACGGAAAATACTTGCTTGCGATGGGGATTTCTCCTGACCTCTATGAAGCGTCCAAGTTTGCTATGGAGGAGATGGTCGCCGAGCTCGAAGGTCGAGGTTTTTCCGGCGCTGAGGCATACATGCTGTGCAGTCTGGTCGGGGACCTGAAAATATCTGAACTTGTAGACGAGCCGAACCACGTCGTTTCCATGACGGTACCCGTAGAGGTTTTGCAAAGCCGCCATTTTCGCGGCCCAGATGATTCCTGATAATCTGGATTAGTCTTCAAAATCGCTCGTCACATTCCAAATTCTGAGTAGTAGAGCGATACCTTCTATATTTAGTCTATAGAAAGAACCTGTATATTACTTGTTGAACTTTCCCGGCCGAATTTCTATCAAGAATTCTGAAATTCAGGCCAGCAAATTACCAAGTGAAAATTTCTAGAATAACTGTTGTAGTCTCTGCGGTTGCGATAGTGGCAGTTCTGGCCTTGGGTCTGGTCCTTGGCTTGGGATTTGTTCAGCGAGTAGGAAAAACAGTAACGACCGTTTCTTATGTGTTGGAAAATCAGACTCTGTACGTGACACAAACGCAACCGGTGACTCAAAGCATTCTATCAACGGTTTCACTCCTAGGGATTAATCACACTGTCACTACAACTCAAACTTCCGTTTCGCTTTCCCAAACGACAACTATCTTTTCGACGACGAGAAATCTAACTATTGTTGAAAATCAGACATCTTTCAAGACTACAACAGAAACTCTGACCACAACCGATTCACCTGGGAGCGCGGCGATTGTGCTCATGCCGCAAGGCTTTCAAATTATCTTCAAAGGACAGAGATCGATCTTTGTGACAGGAGCTCAGATTACTCCTGGATTCAACGGATTTCTTGCGATTTCATGGAAGACGACAAACACAACCAATGTTCACTGGGTTCTGCAAGGCAACGCGATCAACGAAACATCATTTTCTTCCCCGCAAGGCGGTGTTGAATTCCCGGTTCAGGCTGGAATTCCCTATGCCCTCACCGTATTTGATGACGCATGCACACCTTTCTCATGTACCAACTCATTCAATGTAACTGCAACGATCATTTATCAGTACTAGAACAGAAAAAACGGGAAATAACAGGAATTTTCCCGGAGACTACGTTTGCAACTTGACGGCGAAAAGGTTTGGGTCTATTCTGAAGCTTTCTTTTTCTCGCGACTGTAGAAAATAGAAGTTATCATCGTGTCGTCAACAACTTCTTGCACCAGAATATTGACTCGAGATCTGTCAGCACGTTGAGTTGCGATATACTCGTCCCTCTCTCCGTCCCAGGCGTAAATGGGTGCTTTTGGCATGTCCCGAGTGAAGAATATCATGACAGAGTGGTCGATCGGGGTAAAGGTGTAGGTATAGTCGCGGAAATGGATAAGGGATAGAAACTGCTGACCGGGCATTGACTTTGTGATCACGAAAGAGAAAAGATCCTTCAAATTCCTAAATTCAACCAGATGAAACTTCTCTTTGCCGGAAGAGTCTCCGTCTTTTTCGCTCATGGTTTCCCGAAAGGCTTGATCTTCCGCTTTAAACCTTTTTTCGGGCGGCCGACCTAAATACAATGTTAGATTTACCGGTTCGCTGTTTAGGCATTCATTGCGTAACTTCTAGCTTCCCTTGTGACCCATACCTTCGGGCCGATTGCCGGAAAAATGGCTGATGATACTGTAAGGATAAATAGGCAAGATTCAACAGTTAATATCTCATCGTTTGAGAGAACTGGAAATTGATGGAGATGCGATGGTGACGTTGCCTGGCTTTAGCTCTGAAACTTATAAGCAGGTAGGTTTAGCGTGGAGAGCGTAGTATTGAAGAAAACAGAGGTCGTGCAGAAACCAGCCCCTATAAAGGGCATCGACGAAAAAAAGCCGGTTTTGCTCGGACAGACTCGAAGCATAAAGATAGTGGATCTTCAAGTCAGAAAACGGAGGCGTAATCCTGCAAACTGCAAGTATTGTAATCTCCCGATCGAGTCTCGTTATGCCTTGAGCAAGGGTTCGAGGACTGGTGCGCGGTACTATCACATCGAGTGCGCGATCAAAGTTGGCTTCGACATTACGGTCTAGCCGGGCGTTTTAGTTGACTAGGTTCTCGGCAGAACCTTTAATCTAATTTTTTCGACATCTGGAAAACCGAGTCGATTGGCTCTGGTTCGAAGCCATTACGACCTTTAAGAAATATTGCTGTACAGGAACTTTGTTCACCTTCCTTTCGTGGCTATGTCAATTGATGTTTGTAGATTCGCAATCTCGACACCGAGATCTGTTATCTCTGACTGACATCTGACGATTGCCATCTCCATCTTACGTACTCTTTCAGTCATGTCGAGCATCGCAGTCATCAATTTCGACAGCTGCCCTCCTTCCAGGTGATCGATGTGATCATGTATGCCAAGCCCGGTTCGCTCGACGGATCGCTGCATATCAAAAAATGCCTTCTTCATCTCCGCTTCCAGTTGATCTTCTTTCAGCATGTGTGTTACTGTAATAGTGCAGTAACTATAAGAATTTCGTTGGCCGGTTCTGTGTGGTCTTAGGTTGCAAAATTGGCTCCCCCGGCTTTCTTCGTGTTTTTTCCGGTTGCAAGCGCGTTCTGAATGACTGTGAGTCACTTGTTAGAACCCTCAACTTTTATTCCGGCCTAGTCGGCCGGGGTTCGACCATCGAGGGCTCGATGCTCAGAAGCCGTTTCCTCGCGCAATTCGGTCTTGATTCTATAGCCTAAGTTCGTTTTATCACGTTGGCAGCGTGACGTATTTTGCACGAGAGTCTGAGTAAGATCCGGGCTCCATCGACCACTTCCACCTTTATGATTTCCCCGCCGAAGTTTCTCTGAGCTTCGTCGAAGATCCAATCCTGAGTATTTTACCTTGATCAATTATTTTGCGATGCGATCGCAAGGCTGGTGGGCCTCGTCCAGATAATGGGTCGTCATGAATATCGCCATTTGAAATCTTCTTTGAGCCGCCGAATGTACTCCCATACTGCGGCACGCGCCTGGACATCCAAGCCGAGCACGGATTCGTCTAAAAATAGCAACTTCGGGCGATTACCCGCTTACTTTGGAGCTACCTTACCACGTAGACGTCGCACGAAGCGTGGGTGACCACACCGCTGGAAACGCTACCCAAGAGCAGTTTCTTAAAGCCGCCTAAACCGCGAGTCCCGATAACGATAAGATCAATGTTTTTTCTAGTAGCACTGTCAATTATCTCTTCCACAATGGACTTGTCTGCTCTTGTGATTTGCGTTGCGACATTTTTGATGCCTTGTTCATTGCAAACGGAAACAGCCTGACCCACTACATTCTCTGCATTTTCTTCCTGACGATTGTAATATTCTGATATCCCTCCGGGTGGAAGGCCGAAACCTACGGGAGCCTCAACAAGAATACCTGGGGTGGGGATCACGTTCAATATCATGAGCTCTGCTCCGGAAAATTTTGCCAGATTACAAGCAACGTTCAGTGCCCGGGTGGAATTAGTCGAGCCATCTATCGGAACGAGTATTCTTGAAAGGGTCGTAGGCTGAGAATCAACTTTAGACTCAGGACTATCGTTCAAAACTATACTCCTTCTAGCTGCCATTCTTAGCGAACTTTGTTACTTAAGGTCGGATGACGATTATCACAATTGAGAATCTCCCCGAAGGATCCTGAGCAGCTTTTTTCTAAATCTCCGGGAGGAAAGATTGGAGTAATGTTTGTCGTAGAGTTGCCCATGCAGACAGAAGTACAAATCCAGAAAACTGTGGACATCCCACAATTGGAATAGAACGCCGAGCTCAATTAGGCAAAAACATTCGAAGATTCCAATTTTTCATCTCCGTTCGTGAATCAGCCAACTTTGCTCGGGCAGTCCCCATTGCCAAACGAGTTTTAACTTGCCCTCGGACGTCAATTGCGCTCTGGCTCCGGTACATTATCTTGTTCACTGATTCTTCTTTTCGTCGATGTTTGGTTTGCTAAGGCATGTGGTCCTATCGCAAAATCCTTGACGTTCTCAAAATTGAGGATCGTCTCCTAGACCTTTAACCAGCGCTTTGATAACAAAAATCACAGATGAAATATGATATGTCAACCACATCAACTACCGAAAAGAAGCCAGTCCTGACTGTAGGGCCCGATCAAATAGCCGAGTACAAGGAGACTCTCAAGAATGTGAGAAGCCAGGTTCTCACTTTCGGAAACAGGATCCATGAATACCTCGAAAATGTTAATGCCGACGTAGAGAACTACAAGTTTACCGTCGAAAAGCATGGAGACGGGATCGAGATTGAAGTTCAGTTCAAAGCCTACGTCCATCCAGCAAAGGCCGGCGCTGGATCTGTAGTAGCTAAGTGATACGCGGGTCATTCCTCATCTTTGTTGTCCACTTCCTCCGATCTAGCTTAGAAGTCTCGCTTGTTTTTGTCAAAGAGTGAGTGTATCAAAATAAGAAACGAGTTCAAAGGATAGAGCAAGCACACAAAGATACGGAAAATGAATGAATGTACAACTTTCGCGCGACTCTGCTAAGATTTTGTGTTTTTCAATTGCTCTGCCTGGAATGATTCCAGAGCAGCCTTCCATTTCTGTAAAGTCAGAGTTGGAAACATTCGATGGGCTTTCTCAGATTCTACTATGGAACGTAATTCGATAATTCTCTGGATTAATTTCTCTCTTATATCGCATTTGGTAACGAGCCGGGCGATGATCTCCGGAAGCCTGACCTGGTCACGTTCATACTCTTCGAAGGGAAGGCGACTTCCATTTATTACGGAAATACAATTCTCACGATTGAGAATGATCATTAGGGATAGTTCTTGTGACTGTCAATCGTGTAACCTTCCTCAAGTAGATGAAAAGCAGCCCAAGGTGAATTTGCAGACGAATAATGGACAGATCCAGAAAATGTTCTTCCCACTGAACGTATCGTTTACTGATTCTCAAGTTTGAGAAACGGGTTCCCTGTTTTAGTAGATCGGTCTCCAAACAAACTTTGTCGTTCGGTCTGGATAAGGCCGTATTCGAGGAGAAGAAAAAAGCACTCGGTAAGGGCTTGGTGTTTGGCGCCTATCCTCGACGTCCGGGTGAGTATGTAGATGGAAGAGTTTCACCCGAACTTCGGACACTCCTGGACGAGGGCAAACCGAAATGGCGGTGAAGGAAGTGTGAATCTGCATGACCGTCATTAAGGAAAAGCCACATGCGTCCTGAAAGCCGAACGACACCTATTCTTTTTTCTGAAGATGTTGAATTATTTTCCGCTTTAGGTTCTCAATATTCAGGTAAGTATCCGGCTCGCTTTCTCTAATCGTTCCATTGTCCACGTCAAGAACAAATACAGAATGAACTTGCGAATATGTAATCTGCTCAAGTCTGATCGGAGGGTGGGAGTAATAGAGATCACAAATTCTCTTTGCCTCCGTAATTTCGTTGACCTTCCTGAATCTTGGAGCGACTTCGAGAAAATTGGGGATTGGCAAAATGTTCATCTCAGTGGTTCCCAAGACAAACCTGCTTGCGAATTGGCTGTACCGGGCGGCTTTGCTGATTATTCTCGAATAACAGTACCTCATCGGGTCAAGTGCGTGAGATGGCGGAACAAATCCTGTTTCGATCTCAACAATTACAGAGCCTTCCCCTTTGGCACCATAAACATCGCATACAAGACCATCTGATAGAGGTTTTTCAACTTCTACATCATAACCTTCGGCTATCAACTTCCCTGCGCATAAAAGTTCAATGACAGAATGATTAATCTTGACTTGATTCTTACGATAAAGGCCGATGAGATGCAGACGTACTTTGTCGAGTTTAGATCCTAGATCTGCGGATTGTCCATCTGTGATTCTCTTACGCATTGTCTGGAGATCTTCATCAAACTGTCGGATGTTCAACGAATCTTTCTGTCAACTCGCAGACAGTTGAATCCAACTGCACTTTATAAACCGCGAATGGGCGTGATTGGGTTGTCGGAAGATCACAGGTCTTTTCTTCCCAGCTCAAACTTTGGAACGTTTTAATTTGTTAAGAAGACAGGGTGTGGGAAAAATTGCGATCCTCCCTGGAGACCCGGACAGAGCTCCGAGGATAGCTGCATGATTCAAGGACTAGAAGATGATCTCCTCGAAGAGAGAGTACATGTCCTGCGGCAGTTACATCGAATGTAAATACATCATTGCGATGTCGACCGGAATTGGTGGGCCCGCCGCAGGGATAGCGGTTGAAGAACTTGCAGGACCAGGATAAAACTGATGATAGGAATTGGAACTTGCGGAGCTATTAATCCAGCGAATAAAGACGAATCTCTCATAATCACAGATGCTGCAGTAAGACTTGAGGGCACCACGAGACAATAAGTGATGGATGGATACCCGGCGACTAACGCCGAAGGTGGTTATGTCTGTTTGACTCACAAGAAAGCAATCAATTGGAAATTATTTTCTCGATCTGTGTGTGAGCCACAACCGCAAAGTTGGAAATTGAAACGTTTGTCATTTTCGAATGTCTTTTCTCAAAGATGATAATTGTCAACCTACTTAAATTTCCGATCTCCGATCATTCTGTCATGAAGTTCTAATCGGGTGTAACTTACTTGAGTCAGTCAAGAGAGAGAATAATCGGAATTGATCTAGGGACCACAAACTCGGCAGCTGCAATAATAGAGATGGGAAGGCCAGTGACGGTTCCCAGTGCTGAAGGGCCCACTATTGCCGGGAAAATGTTTCCGTCTGTCGTTGCGTTTACGAAAGAAGGTGAATTGCTTGTCGGCGAACCTGCAAAGAGACTCGCCGTGACAAATCCAGAGTCCACTGTATTTGAAATCAAAAGGAAAATGTGAACAAACTACAAAGTGCGGATTTTTGGAAAAGAATTCACTCCTCAACAGATCTCTGCATTCATACTGCAAAAGATAAAGAAAGACGCGGAAATTTTTCTTGGTTACCCTTTGAAAAAGACCGTGATTACGGTACCCGCCCACTTCAACGATAACCAGCGCCAGGCGACAAAGGACGCGGGTGAAATTGCGGGATTAGAGGTCGTGAGAATAATCAACGAGCCCACAGCGGCCTCGCTCGCGTACGGTCTCGACAAAGCCGGCAAGGACTTGAAGATAATGGTGTTCAGCTTTGGAGGAGGCACTAATGACACTACAATCATGGATTTTGGTGGAGGTGTTTTCCAAGTTATCGCGACGAGTGGTGATACTCAGACCGGCGGCACTGACATTGACAATGCTATCCTGGAATACTTGGTGGAGAGTTTCAAGTCGCAGACCGGCATTGATCTGCACCAGGACTTGACGGCGATGGTGAGACTTAAGGAAGCGGCCGAGAAGGCAAAAATCGAGCTTTCGAATCTTTTCCAAACGGAAATCAGCCTTCCCTTCATCTCTTCCGATTCTGCGGGACCTAAACATCTCCAGCTCGTAATGACGAGAGCGAAGCTGGAACAGCTGGCTTTTCCAATTGTTTCGAAGATCAAGGAGCCGATATTCAAAGTCCTGAATGATTCGAAACTCGAACCAAAGAACATTGATAAAATAATCCTGATAGGCGGCATGACGCGAATGCCACTTATTCGAAAGACGATTGAAGATCTGATGGGAAAGCCTGCGGAGACCGGGGTGGATCCTATGGAATGCGTCGCAGTGGGAGCTGCGATTCAGGGTGCTGTGTTATCTGGCGAAGTTAGGGATATAGTGCTGTTAGATGTCACTCCCCTTTCTCTTGGAGTAGAAACTTTGGGCGGAGTGATGACGCGTTTGATCGATCGGAATACAACAGTACCAACAAAGAAGACCGAAGTTTTCACCACCGCGGCGGACTCGCAAACAGCTGTGACTATTCACGTGCTGCAAGGCGAGAGGCCAATGGCAAGCGATAACGTCTCTCTCGGACAGTTCAATTTGACGGGCATTCCGATCTCACCCAGAGGTATACCGCAAATAGAAGTTACATTCGATATTGATGCAAACGGAATCCTGAATGTTACAGCAAAAGATCTTGCCACCGGTAACCAGCAGAAAATTGCTATCACGGCATCAACGAAACTATCTGAAGAAACGAAAAGCAAGATGATCAGAGAGGCTGAACAATTCGCTGAACAAGACAGGCTAAGGAAACAGGAGGCCGATATCAGAAATGAAGCAGACTCGGTGCTCTATACGGTGGAGAAAACCAAAGCAGACCTCGGCGCGAAGATTGCCCGAGGGAACCTTGAACGTTTGGACTCTGTTGCCCAAGAGCTGAGGAGGGCCTTATCAGGAAAAGACACGAACGAGATTAAGAACAGGTTGGAGAATCTCAAGAAGATCTTACAGGAGATCGGAACTGCAGCTTATCAGGGTCAGCCTCAGACGAAGGAGCAAGAAAGGCAACCATACACCGAACCGGGACAAAAGGTCGTTGACGCAGAGTACAAAGTAGCTTCATAGTTCCCACGATTCGGCAGGCTCTTTTTTTTGTGATTTCTCAGCTCCCCGGTAGCTCGCTCATTTTGAATTGTGTGTTTTGAGCTAACGACAACTGTCACGGTGGGAATATTCGCTCATCCTTGATTCGACCTGAATATTTTCGCCTTTCAGAAAGTGCATGTTGTCCCGATACAGCCGCCCGAGAATTCGGAATCTGCGACTGTGTGCTTTTCCTCCCTTTTCTTCTCTAGTGCGCCTATTTGTAGAACTTGATTCGGCTTGCTGCCATAGCGGTAGACCGTTATGCCTTTACACTTTAGCCGCCATGCAAGCAGGTAGGCTTTCTTCACATCTTCCATCGTAGAATTCGAAGGAAGATTGATGGTTTTTGATACAGCGTTATCGGTGTACTTCTGAAAAGCCGCTTGGATTCGAATGTGCCATTCGGGTGAAATATCCAGCGCTGTAACGAAAAGCTTTCTGATGTCAGAAGGAATTTCTTCTATGTCCCTTATAGATCCTGTTTCACTGATCTTTGCTATGAGATCTGACGAGAAGAATCCTTTTTCGCGGGCCAGCTTTTCGAAAATAGGATTGACCTCGAGAAGTTTTGTTCCCTCCATAACATCCCGGACAAAAGCCATTGCAAACAGCGGTTCGATTCCCGAGGAACACCCGGCGATGATGCTGATGGTTCCGGTCGGGGCGATCGTAGTTGTAGTGGCGTTTCGGAGTTTTCGACCTCCTTTAGCTGCCCAGATACTTTGCTTGAAGTTGGGAAATGGGCTACGCTGCTCAGCAAGTTGTTCCGATGCTTCGTGAGTATTCGACTCAAGGAATTTTGCCACCCTTTCCGCAAAGTTCACAGCTGCATCCGAGTTGTAAGGGATCTTGAGCAAGATCAGCATCTCTGCAAATCCCATAACCCCGAGACCGATTTTCCGATTGTCCCGGGTGATTCTGGCAATCTGTTTCATAGGATATTTGTTTGCATCAATTACATTATCCAGAAAATGGACAGCGGTCTTTATTCTCTCGGCTAGACGCATCCAATCCATTTTACTTTCTGCATTGACAAATTTGCTCATGTTTATGCTGCCGAGGTTGCATGATTCGTATGGTAAAAGTGGTTGCTCGCCGCAGGGATTGGTTGCCTCAAATTGCCCTAATTTGGGAGTTGGATTTGCCTTGTTCATGGTATCTAGAAAAATCAGTCCGGGATCACCGGTTTCCCAAGCCTGTGTTACAATTAGCTGGAAGATCTGAGACGCAGAGACCTCCGCAGTCGTCCCTCCGGTGCGGGGATTTATGAGAGAAATCTTCTTGTCGGCTTGGACTGCCCTCATGAAGTTCTCGTCCACTCCGACGGAAATGTTGAAGTTAGTTAGGACACTTGGATCCGCTTTAGAGGTAATGAATTCTATAATGTCCGGATGATAGACCGATAGTACGCCCATGTTTGCACCACGGCGTCTGCCGCCCTGCTTTATCTCCTCGGTCGTGGCATCAAAAATTTTCATGAATGACACCGGACCGGAAGCAATTCCTCCCGTGGACCTGACGACATCTCCTCTGGGTCGCAGTTGGCTGAAGGAAAACCCCGATCCACCCCCAGATTGATGGATGATTGCAGTTGCTTTCACGGCATCGAAAATGCTTTCAAGACTGTCTTCGATCGGAATTACAAAACAAGCCGAGAGCTGGCCCAACGGAGTTCCGGCATTCATCAGCGTGGGACTGTTGGGCAGGAACTCCAGTCCCGACATCATTTTGAAAAACTCTTTTTCAGTAGCTGCAGCGGCGAGCCCCTCTCCTTTTCCGTACCTCTTGTCCACTGAAGCTATGCTCCGAGCGACTCGCTCGAAAAGTTGCCTCGGTGTTTCGATCAGCCTCCCTTCTTCGTCCCGTCTGAGATACCGGCGCTCCAACACCTTGAGCGCATTTACATCGAGCTTTAGATCGTCTTCCACTCCGATAAATTTCTTGTATTCACGAACTTCTTGGTGCCTGCTCCGATAGAGGATGTACGCCTTGGCAGCTCGGGCGAGGTTATTTCGAATGAGAGTTCTTTCTACGATGTCTTGGACATCTTCCACGGAGGGGATCTCTCGGCCGTATTGTTCTTCAAGGGCAGAAACTACTTCTTCCGATAGATGACGAGAGGTCCTAACTGCGTTGGTTTCTCCGACTGCTTCAAGCGCCTTATAGATGGCACTCGCTATTTTGCTTGAATCGAAGCTCTGTAGCGTCCCGTCTCTTTTCCGGATTTTTGCGATGGACAATTAGCTGCACAATCACTGCCTAAGCCCGAATCTGTAACTCATAATCTACCAAAAGAATCTCAACCTTGAGAATTGTCCCTACGCTTATATGAAGTCTTTTTGCCTAAATTCTGTCGCGCGTTCATTTTATGCCAGTTGAAAAGAAGAAGAAGCTGAAGTCGAGAAAGAACCGGGAACTTGCTGTCAGAGAATCAGAGGGAAGTTTTCCATCAAACGTAGATCGGATGTTCGAAGAGTACGCGAGGAACTTCAATAGACCATGGCCATCCGTCTTTCAAGGCGGATTTTTCGGTCCCAGATGGTGGAGATCTTTCGAGCTTCCGGAGACCAGACGAGCCTTCGCAGATTTGATCGATGCCGGAAAAGAGTATCGTCTCCGGGTAGAAGTCCCGGGGATCCCGAAGGACAATCTGAACATCTCCGTGACCTCTAGGGGCGCGAAGATCGAGGGAGAAAACGAAACGACCATTGACCAAGACAAGGAAGGTTACGTGCAAAAAGAGAGAACGTGGTCGAAGGTTCGAAGAGAGGTTACTTTCCCCGAGGAAGTGATTGCAGATCAAGCAGACGCTATTGTAAAAGACGGTGTTCTAGAACTAACAGTCCCGAAAAAGGCCCCTACGGAAGTCAAATCCCATAAAGTCCAAGTGAAGTAACTGAACCTCTCCGCTTATGGAAATAGAAGCCAGAGTCACAGAGATTAACAAGCAGAGAGAAGCGACCTCTGATCCTCTATTTCCTGAGTGTTACGAGTAAGTCCCAACAACGATTCCAACCAGATAGCCCGCTGCAACTGCTACCATCCCAATGATTAGGAACTCGACTGCACTCACGTACCACCTTCCACCTGCGACCCTGGTTTTTAGGGCTCCTGCTAGGAAGAGTGTAATTGAAGCAAGAAATATTGAGAGGTAAGCAGCAGACCTCAAGTTTGAAAATAAGAAGTACGGAAGCAATGTGATGGTCGCACCGAATAGATGTGACAACCCGAGCGTCATCGAATCTTTCAAAGGACTAGTGGTTTTTCCAGGGATGAATTCCAGGACATGGGTGACGTGCGCCTTGATCCATCGGTCCCTGTCTAAGGAAAGACGACTTACAAATGAATCTGCTTCTTCTTTGCTGAAGCCTTCATCAATATAGTATTCTCGCATCTCAAACTTCTCGACTTCAGGATGTTCTATGAATTCCTTCTTTTCTTCCTCAACCATGTGCTGGTAGATCTGTTTCTGCGTCCTGGCGGACAGAAACTCCAACACTAACCGTCCATTCTTGGCGGATTGGGAGTCCACACTTCACCCTTCACGTATGTGCTCTACGGAACCATGGCTTGTTTTGCCAGCACACTTGCCATTGTGTGTGCAGAAAAGCAACTCCCCTTAAAGGCTCTAAAGATAACTGGAAAGGTTCGCTATGACATAGGACCTTTATTGACAGACTCGAAATGGCCGTTGATCAGGGAATTAATTCTTGAAGTGGAAGCTGACAAAAACATTTCAAACATAATTGAAGAAGCACGAGAAAAGTGTCCCTCTGTATATGCCTGGAACAATCCGATAAAAACCGAAATTCTCCAGGTTGTAAAGAGCGACACAGAATTCAAAAGTCAAACTGGACGGGATTCAAACCCATAATGAGTTTGGATTCCACCTCCCTGACGATCCATAGAATCTCTACTGTCGCTGATAGACTAACGGTAATCATTCACCCATTGCATTACAAAATGACAGACTAAAAGATAGCCTCCTGAAAAAAAGTGTAAGAGGCAAAGATTACCGTTCATTTGACCGCTAATTATCACAGATGAAGATCGTCTCCTCTGTTTATCTTGTCACTGTGACCAATCACACAATGGAGATGTCATAACATTTGAACGTTCTAAGTGGGTTCCTCCTCTACTTGAGTCTCTATTTCATAATGATCACGTTGGCGCTTTTCAACATCCTGCCGGTCAATTACCTGGGTGGAATTGTTGTCGGTCTCTTCATTTCAGGACTGTTCTATTCCTGGTTCAACTCCTGGCGTCAGACAACCAAGTTGATCAAAGACGATAGGTCTGAACAATCGATGCTGGAAAAAGAAGAGGAAGAGATGGAAACCGAATATCCTTCCCACATCGTTCATTCGATTGAACACGAACAATCAGAACGGGAAGCTGAAAAGGAAAAAGCTGTGACGGTTGCCACTTGATGGATGTACGTTTCCTTCGTCTGAGACGTTTGCTCTCTTAAGCTACCGATACAGTGGGATCCCAATACTTCCCATCTGAGTTGTAAAAACATTTGAGATTGCCACAAGAGCGGGCCTGAAACAGAAGATCGTATTTCGCACCTAGGATGTTACAGGGAAACAAATTCGTCTTATCGAAATAAGACGCCTTTTGGGAGAGACAGGACCCAATAACTATTATGTAGTTTTTCTA